>JAALOO010000089.1_pt1 | contig 74004 bp, 58 predicted proteins | sample 7257641 | NCBI WGS metagenome assembly JAALOO01 (sample SAMN14085613, study PRJNA598686) | mite metagenome | biome: ENVO:01001000; feature: ENVO:01001002; material: ENVO:01001226; isolation source: single female mite from University of Michigan culture on fish food culture... ...
GAGAGAGAGAGAGAGAGAGAGAGAGAGAGAGAGAGAGAGAGAGAGAGCAAAAGAGCAAACTGAGCAAAAGACTTTAAATTTCATTTAGTGTTCTTGAGTGCTGCTGTATTTAAAAATTAATCGTTTCAATTTCCTCCTCTGTTCTGCCAACCGTATTGTACACAGGAGCTGTACAGCAAGAGCTACGAGTGCATCGCCGTCCTCTTCGCCTCGATGCCCAACTTTTCCGACTTTTACACCGAGGAGTCGGTGAACAACCAGGGCCTGGAGTGCATTCGCTTCCTCAACGAGGTCATCTCCGACTACGACCAGCTGCTCTCGCAGCCGCGCTTCAAGGACATCTTCAAGATCAAGACGATCAGCTCGACGTACATGGCCGCCGCCGGCCTGAACGAAGAGGTGGTGCAGATTGCGGAGAACGCCACCGATCTGAAGGCCAAGTGGCACCACCTCGCTCAGCTCACCGAGTTTGCGCTCACGCTCAAGGAGACGCTGAACTTTATCAACAAGGAGAGCTTCAACAACTTTGTCCTCCGAATGGGTAGGTCAAACTAGGTAGCTTTTGAGAGCAGCGCAGTGCTAACCAGGTACCCGTTGTACAACCACTTTGCAGGCATCAACCAAGGGCCGATTACCGCCGGCGTGATTGGCGCTCGAAAGCCTCACTATGATATGTAAGTTGTGGTACCGTGGAAAACATTTAACAAATGGGTAACACCGTTCATTTGTTTACCGCTCACATTAGTTGGGGCAACACCGTCAATGTGGCCTCGAGAATGGAGTCCACCGGAAAGGCTGGCTGCATTCAGGTACGTAAATAAATGATGATGACTTTTCTTTTTCCTTCCTTTTTGGCTTGAAAAGTTTAAAATAACACACACACACACAAATTCTCTCTGCAGGTGATTGAAGAGACGGCGAACATCCTCGAGCAGTTTGGTTACGTCTTTGAGCAGCGTGGTCTGGTCTCCGTCAAGGGAAAGGGCAAGCTGATGACGTACTTTTTAGTCGGCAAGAAAGCTACTTCGCCTAAATAAATAAACAACACACACAAACAATCTGGTGTTCACTGGACATGTCTTCACTGGGGTCACTCTCCTGGAACGGAGTGAATGAAGTCAATGTCCACTCAAGTATCAATCATCACAGGAAGTTGGCAATCCCCCATACACTTGTTGCATTTAACTTTGACTGAAACTGCTCATTGAGTTGTCATCTGCAATTGTTACAAACACACATTTGGAACTCATCGATATCACCAAACTCTTTCATTTATTTTTCAATTGACCGCTTTCCTTCCTTATCCTCTTCTCTTTTGTTGCCTCTTTTCTCTCTGTACATTTTCTATACATCTTCATCGGGTCACCCAAGAATACCTCCGCCCCCTCAGACGTTGGCAGCCACATCTTCTTCTTTTCTAATTTATTTTTCCTTTTCATTCTGTACAAATCTTTCTATCTCTATCGTTGCACTGTTATCATCACCGTTCATCACTATTCAGAACTCACTTCCGCACCACATGACAGCTATCACATAACACTAGGCTTTCACAACAACAACATCTACAAATCTATTCTATTCTGTTTTTCTAATGATACTGATGATTATTATACACTATGACCGTTGTTTTGTTTATGAATAAAATTAACAAATTCCTTATGTGATAACTCTAAGCCTCACTTACCTCCTTCGCTGATGCTTCATCCTCGGCGTTGGGATTATCGTCGTCTCTCTGATCGTCTTTCAGTGATCACCATTTCTACAGCGATTGGGTGCGTTCTGCTGCATAGCAGCCGTGTTCAGAAGTCTGCTTTTCAGTGTGTCTGTGTCGGCCATTGTGTTTACTGCTGTACGAGGGAACGCTACTTTGTCAGCTACTTTGTGGATATCTTCTTGAGTCAGTCAATCCATCAGGACTCGCCAGCCAAGATGGAGATCGAAATGGAGAAGCTTCCTCGAAAGGCTTCCGAAGCTAAGAAGGTGCAAAGACACTCGGGCAAATCCCACGCTCGTTGGGGCTCCAATGTTCGCGTTTCAATGTACTCCAGCAAAGAGAAGCAAATGATCGTCGAAGCGGAGCGCAACAACCGGCGCCTCAAGACAGAGTACAAGATGCGGATTGCCACGGCGTTCGCCCTCGTGCTCTTCAGCCTGTGGATGTACATCCTCCTCAACGCCGATGTCTCTCAGCGCTATGGCTTCAACCAGTACATGAACATTCTCTTTGTTTGGATCGGCAGTTTGGTAAGTATCGAGGAGCAGAAGCAAAAAGTGGACAACCAGACTGATTGGGAACATTTTTGCCTTTTTTAGTTCACATTCTTTCTTCTGGGACAATACGCGGTCTGAAACGGCAAACTACTAAACTGAAGAATACTGCTCTTTCCCCAAAAGATGGTACCATCTCTTCCTCTCAATTTTATCTATTGTACATTTTTTAACTTTCTACAATAAAATCTTCGGCTACTATAACAAATATTGAGTTGTTAATAATTACTTTAATAAAAATCTTGTTTAAAAACAAAGTCAAGATTAAGAAAAATTTAGAAATTAGAAATGCCATTTACAATGAAAAGAAATGATGATGTAAGAATGTAATGGCAATAGTGGCTTCATAAGAGCCTCGCTTGAGGTAGGCGATGATGAAATGATCAGTTGTCATCGCTCTCCTCCTCGTCCATAGATTCCTCGGAGGAGAGGTCGTCACCATTGGGAATGGCTTCCTCCACCTTCTTCTGGGCCACCTTCTTCTCGGCTGGCTTCGACGGGTTGCCGGCGGCGAAGTTCTCGCGAGCCTCCTTAGCCTGGGCTTCGTAGTTTGCCTTGATAGCTGGATCGATTTGCTTCCAGCGCTGCCCAATCTCCTGCACGGTGAGTTTGACAGAGGGAGCTTTGGCGCGTTCGTCCATCGAAAAGAGCAGGTAAGCGTTCAGCGGGCGCTTGACGCCACCGGCGGCCGGCTTCTTCTTCATCACCTTCTTGCCTGCGTCCTTGGCAGTTTTGCCAGTGGTGGCCTTGCGCTCCTCAACGACCTTCTTCGGGCGAGCCATCTTGCTGGTGGGAGATGATGTGAGGAAAGAGCAGTTGTCTTTGAAAAAAGGCAAAGTCGAGCGAGTGAGAACTTGCGAGAAATTGAGATGTGACGACAGGCAAGGAGACAAATCGCAGACTGAGAGCAGTGAAAAGAACAGCGTGAAACGTTGTCGGTTTTATAACGCCGTAACAACAGCAGCGCAGCTATGCGGCGCTTTTTCCTTTCTTAGAACTTGACTGTGACAAGGCCACACTGTTTGCGAAACAATTCCCCCTTGTTCACAAAGGCTGTGATTTGGTAGATTTTTTTTCAGTTTTTAAGTTTCAAATGATTTATTTAGCAATTTGTAGTGTCTTGGTGGCTACAAATTCTTATCCACTAAACAATATGGCCTCAATCAGTACATGAACATCCTTTTAGCTAGGATCGGCAGTTTGGGTAAATGTCTAGGAGACGAGAAAGATCCGGCAAACCACCCAAACAGAAGCAGATAGAATGCTCTGTTCTTTCTTTCCATCTTTCTCCCACTTGAACCTTTGTCATCCTGTACATGCCCTAACGTACTCTTTACTGTGACTTGCCGACCAAACAATTGTTTGGTAGAAACAACTCACAAAAAGTTTGTGTGCTTTGGTAGAATTCAAATAATTTATTTAACAATTCATACTGACAAAACAATAGCTCATAATAGAAATAGATTTGACATAACTCAAAAGTGGTTACACAAACTTTAAAGAAGTTGCTCAGTCGGTGACCAGGTCGGAGAAGCCGAGTGCCATCACCGCTTTCTGGTGTCCGGTGTACTCTCGGGTCAGCTCGCCGGTGAAGGCCGACCACAGCCTGACAAACTGGTCGGAGGACGCTAGACAGACAATGCAAATGTTAACCAAAGTGTGTCACAAGTTGATATGCGAACCCTCCCCTTCTTACCGGTAAAGATGTACTGCGAGTCGGCAGAGAAGGCCATATCCCAGACCCATCGCTGTTGTTCGGTTTTCAGCGTCAACTTGGGCGTCAGCGTGCTGGTAAAGTTCCACTCGTTCTTGCCGCCGCCGCCGGTCAGCTGACTTCCAGCGGCGATTGGGTTGCCCGACGGGTGACGACTTCGGCTAATGGGCCGGTAGTTGCCCTCCTGGTCAAAGTTGGAGTTTCCTTCAAAGTGACAAAGCACAACCATTAATTGTTAAGTAGTAGTCATTGCAACAACCCTGCTGTTTGCTTACCTCCCAAAAAGCAGTAACAAGTGCCGCACTCAGTGCAGCATCGCCGCTTTTTTGCTCGCTCCGCACTTTTACTGGCCCGCACAAAGTCACTCTTCATCGTCAGCCCTGAATCTTCATCATCATCGCCGTCCAGTCCACGCTTCTCCTCCTCGTCGCTATCCTCATCTGAACTGTCCACCAGCTGGGATTTCTTTAGCAGCCGATAAAACTCTTCCTTCTCTTCCGCCAGTAGCTGCTCTCGTCGGTGTCTCCTGATCAGCTTTCGCTCTTCCCGCTCCAGTTTGATACGGTTCCGAGTATCGCTGGGCATATCGGCTTCTTTCTCATCCTCTTCCGAGTCGGTGTTTATGTCCTGGAAAGGGGATAAAATGATGGATATTAGGTACTGCTCTTTATCACAGCCTACCCAGGTCACTTCTTACATGTCCACTGTGAATCTCGTAATACTTGTTGTCAAAGTACTTTGCGGCAATGACGGGGAATCGACGATAGGGCGCGTACTCGTTGTGTGAGGCCGTCGAAGCCGTGGGCGCCTGTGCAGACGGGGGATTTGCGTCCGACTTTCGGGCAGCAGCCGCTGATGAGCCGCCCGACTTCGAAGTGGAGGCGTCCGTTGACGAGGGAAAGCTGTGCACTGAGGCGCGGTGTGTGGGCGATCGATAGGGGTAGTGCGAGTAGTGATTACACGTCCCCGGGTCGCTCAGCTTCTTCCCCGGCGTCTTGAAGTTCCAAGTGAGCTGGTTGAGCGAGTTGAGCGTGGGCTGCATCGGTATGACGCTGCCAATGGCATTCGAACTGGAGGGGTAGGCCTGCTTACAGCCCGGACTGTGGTACATCGACCGGCCGCCGGCGATAGAGTCGCTCGAGTTGGCGTGCTGCGCCGCCCCAGGAGCCAGTGCTGCTGCTGCCGCCGCCGCCGCCGCCGTCTGGACGCCTTCGGGCGTCCGCTGGTCAGTGCTGGCTGAGGTTCGCTTGTCGAGGCAATTCTGACAAAGCTTCTTCGGGCGCAGATAACAGGGCGGTGGTCGTGGCTGCTGGTTGGTGTGGTTGAACAGGCCCACAAAGTATGGCGTGCTCATGAAAGCAGTCGTCGGATTGGAGTTGGCGATTGACGGGTCCAACACGTCGGCCCCTTCGGTGTCCAAGCTGGAAAAGGTGTTCTGAAAATAACCATGCAACCATGTGTTAGTAGTGAACTTTGATTCAGTAACTTCGACCAGAGGTGCATTTATTGACTGACAAAATACCCACCTTGTACAATGAACCTCCCGGTCCGTTGGCGCCACCTCCCAACCCCGAAGAATCAATCTTGGCCATCGCATCATAGGGATCATCAAACTGCACCACCGATGTGGTGTTGGCCACTGAAAAGTCCGAGGTGCTCCACAACTTCACCGTTTTGTCCGCCGAGCAAGTGGCCAGCAGTGCCGAATCGGGACTGAAGGCGCACTTGAGCGCATACTTGCTGTGCGCCTTGAACATCAGTCGCCGCTGGTAGAAACCATTCTGCGTCAACTCTCCACTACTCTCGTCCATCTGGTCCTTGATGAAGGTGCTATTGCGGAAGATGTAGCAATTTCCGCGAGTGTCAACCGCTGCCAGCAGCCGAGAGTCCTTGTCGTAGGCAATGGACTGCACGAAACCATCACTGGTGACAAAGAGTCGGTGGAGCTTGTCCTTGTGCAGGTTCCAGATGTAGATTGAGCCCGACTGGTCGGCGACGTAGATGTCAACGCCGTTCGGGTGAAGGAATGTCGAGTTGACTGGTGTCTGAAAGAAGCGCTGCCGCTGACAATGCAGTGCTCGATTCCGAACATCCCAGAGGCGGACGTAGCCATCTTCGCCGCCGGTGTACAGCCAGTTGCCCTGGTGATTGAAGCCAATGCTGCAAACGTTTCTGCAAAAAAAACATCAACTGATTAGTTCAAATCTCATCATCTCTTCACTTTACTTTACACTTACTTGCTCAGGCCTTCGAAGTTGACCAGTGGAGTCTGACTGCTAGAGTTGATATCATACAGCCGAATGTGCTGAAAGCCAGCCGAGGCGAGAATCTCCCGATTTGGAGTGATGGCAAACGCGTTGATCTATCACAACAAAAAGTGTAAACAACAAGCTAAACTCCTAATTTTGACAATCAACTTACATGAGAATTATCAGGCTGCTGGACGATTCGCTCACAGAAGCCCTTATCAGCGTTCCAGTACCGAATGGAGTGGTCATATCCACCTGAAACGAGTATGACGTTGTTCTTGTAGTGATTTGGCTCCAGATACGGTGTCTGCTGCTGCTGCTGCTGCTGCGGCTGAGCTCCCGACTGATCAGCGGAATCTTGCGGAGGCATGGCCGTTTTCCTGCACCCTGTCTTCAGATGCTTTCACAAGAGTGGACACTTAAATGGTGATAATTTGTTGAGAAGCTGGTTGGATGCCAGGATAAATAACTTTGAGAATCCAAGCTCTTGTTACTCTTCTGATGATCTGGTGCGATGTGAGGCAGCGTGTTTACCTTTTTTTGCACACAAAAAACTTGAGTCATCACTGAGGGCATCTGATGGTAATGGAAGGAAGCTGAACTGGCGAATTTCACTTTCAAACGGCACAAATGGTGTTTGCTGCTATCAATCACCCAACTAAAAGTGCCCTTAGCATTTAGCAGTCATCAAAGTGCTAATCAATTAATCAATTGGCAATCACTATTGCAGATACTTTTCACTTTAATCATTTTTTTAAACTCATTGAGTGGTACTCAGCCAAGCTGTGTGTGCCAGCAGGTAGCAGGTAGCAGTAGTTATCACTACCAGCTCCAATTTTAGATTGATTCTGATTTGATGTTTTTATAAAAGACAAACTTGGAACCATCTCAAAACACAAATTGCCCTGTTTCCATTTGTCGTTTTCCTACAAAATGAAGTTCCTAGCTGCCGTTCTGTTTGTGCTCGCCTTGCAGGCTGCTTCCTCCATTCAGGCTGCCACCACCATAGCAGTGCCATCGATAAACACCGAAAAAGCCGTCCATGCGCTGTTCAACAAGTTCGCAAAGGAGCACCACGTTCCCTGTTTGGTGGGCGGCCTAGAGGTGCTGAGGGTGGTCAATGGGAGCGTCGCCGTAGACTCCACCTACCGCTTCCACAATGACGACGGCCTGGCAGACTTGGAGAACGAGGTGAAGTGCACCGTGGACAGCGTCCTTCGGGTGGCCAGTGTGAGCAAAGCCATAGGCAGCGGCCTGGTGGCCAGTCTGGTGGAGAAGGGAAAGCTGCGCTGGGACGACGACATCAACAAGTACGTCTCGGAGAGGGTTTTTCCCAAGAAAACTGTCAATGGTAAGTGCACAGATAGGCTACACTGGACCACTATTTGCTAACTGCTCATTCACCGGCAGGCACCCAGGTGACCATCACCCTGCGTCAGCTGATCACCCACCTCTCGGGCATTCGCACCACCACCGAGGCGGACGTGATGCACGACTGGGAGTTCCGCATCACCAACTCCACGCAGACGGTGGCCTTCTTCGCCGCCGACCCGCTGCTCTTCAAGCCGGGCAGCCGTTTCTACTACTCCAACAGTGGCTGGAACCTGATCGGCGCCATCGTCGAGGCAGTGGAGAACCGCAGCTACGATCTGCTGATCAGAGAGTACATGCACTACCAGCTGGGCATGGAGCACTCCCTCATGGACACTCGCTTTGAGCTGGTGCCACACCGGGCCAGTAACTACAGGGTACCATTATAGTTAAAGTGTACCGCTGGTGATTTTAAATATTTTTTGTTTTTCATAGGTGGTGAAAGAAGCTAACGGTCATTTCCACTACCTGCCAGCGCCCATCACCGACTCCCTGCGTCCCTTTCCCCACTGGCCCTGTGGCGGTGTCATCTCTACTGCCGGCGATTTGCTGACCTACGGAAAGGCGCTGCTGAACTCCTACCACGGCCGACCGGGTGGCTTCCTCAAGGCAGACACTGTCAAGGCGATGTGGAACTACCAGCCACCGGTGGATGAGAACGGCAATGCGCCTCAAATTGCCATTGACGGTCGCAAAGTGACGGGCATCAAGTCTCGTTACGTTCTCGGATGGGAGCGAATGGACTTTCCCGTAGAGGCAAAGGACTCCTCGCTGTCCAAGCTGGAGGTGGTCTATCACATCGGCGAACTAGGCGGTACCAATGCACTGCTGATGATTTTCCCGGAGATGAACCTGGTCGTCAGTGCTATTGCCAACATTGGGGGCATTGGAGAGCACTTGCCAGCCCTCGGTGCCCAGGTTTACCATATTCTTGCTAATCCTAAGTAGCACTTTAGTGTAATAAACTTTTTAGTTTTAAAATGTATTCACTACAACCGTCCTTGTCTAATCTTGACGATAAGAACATGAAAAAGCTGGTTTAGCTTTTGGCATCTATCCAATGCCACTTTTATTTAATCTTAATTATTATCGAGTGATCATTTAAAAAACTTACAGGTATTACGAAATTTAAAAAACATAACACAAAATACATCCTTTTGATTAATTAAAAATTAGAGATAAAGATTTTAAAAGCAGAAAATTTACTTAAATGTCAGTTTAGTTGTGGAAACTGTCTCCATGCACACTCAAAAATGAAAATTTTAACATTGACCGCATTTTGTTTTTTGTGGGTCGGATTGGTTTACAGTGCACTTCAAGTTCCTGAGTCAGTAAACAAGCACATTGATTCTCTGCTGACCAAAGTTGCCGCCAAGTACCACATTCCCTGTCTGACTGCCGGGTACCACGTCATTCACGCCAAAAATGGTGACATCTTAAATCAAGAACGATGGACCTGGGTAGACCCAGAAGGACACTCAAATGTGGAGAACCAGGTAGAGTGCACTGTGGATTCAGTCTTCAGAGTGGCCAGTGTGAGCAAGGCCATTGGCAGTGGGCTGGTGGCCAGTTTGGTAGAGGAGGGAAAGCTGCACTGGGACGATGATGTCAACAAGTATGTTCCAGAGGCGGTCTTTCCCAAGAAAACCTGGAATGGTGAGTGGTCAAGTGCACAATTTTGTTAGTGATTAACCACAAAAACTTTTATTGCGACAACATTTGCAGGCACATCAGTGACCATTACTCTTCGCCAGTTGATCAGCCACCTCTCCGGCCTGCGACACACCACCGACGCCGATCTGCTGCACGACTACGGCCTGCACATCACCAACACCACACAAACGGTTCGCTTTTTTGCCCACGATCCATTGCTCTCGGCGCCTGGCACTCACTTTCACTACTCCAACAATGGCTGGCAATTGCTGGGCGCCGTGGTGGAGGCGGTGGAGAAGCGCTCCTATCACACAGTGCTCAACGAGTTCATGAACAAGCGGGTCATGAGCCGAACTCAGTCGGACGATCGTCTGCAGGTGCTTCCCCATAGAGGTGGTCAGTACCAGGTAGGTGCCAGGTTCAACTAAACTACCTTGATTGTCTACTTACTCAGGTGACTGTCACCTCAGGTTCACCACATGCCCGATGGCAAAGTTCAACTGCGGCCAGCGCCCATCACCGACTCTCTGCGTCCCTTTCCCCACTGGCCAGCCGGCGGGGTGATCTCCACTGCCGATGGCCTGCTGTCTTACGGTGAAGCGATGCTGCTCTCCTACCACCACTACCCCGGCCGCTTCCTCAACTCTGACACCGTCAAGTCACTGTGGAACTACAAGCCACCGGTGGGCATCACCACAGACACACTCTCCGACGCTGAGGGCAACCATCACGCCCACGTGCAGCACCTCTACGCAATGGGCTGGGAGCGGATAGACTTTCCGGCAGACAACAAAGATCGCGTCTGGAACCACACCACCGGAGTGTTCCACATCGGCGGCGTCGGCGGCTCTAGTGCCATACTGATGATCTTCCCCGAGGCGAACATCGCCTTCTCAGCCATTGCCAATATCGGCGGCGTGGGCGGCGCGCTGCAAGCTCTTGGAATATCTGTTTACCATTCCATTTATTCAGCCTTTGTCAAGCAGTGAACAATGAAATAATAAAAATAGTGCAAGGTATTCAAATAATAACAATAAGGTAACCTAATTAAGCTTGTTTACCACTTTTGTGCGGCTTTCCTTCTGGGAAGAGACGCGAGAGTGGTCTCAAAGAGGCAGTTCTGTTCTATTATTTTCTGCCGAAAAACACAGCTAATTAGCTTTTAGCTTTTCAAATGTCAATGGGACCTTCTCTTCTTCTTTTCCACGCTGCCTGATGACTCATCGCCAGTGCACCGGTGTTGCCAAGCACCACCACCGCCGGCTTTGGTGGCACACTTTTCGCTTTCAACGCGGAAGCCCTACTTTAGAGAGAGGGTGTACAGTGTCATTAGGCGACAGTCGCTTCTTTCGTTCCTCATTGCGCCACTTTTCTGTCCCACTTGGTAGTTTTGTGGTCCCCCGACGCTGACTTCCACCAGAGAGACTGTCTTTTCACTCGCTCTATATTTACATACTAATTTCCAATGTCCACGCTATATACTCGACCTTGTTTCCGGTGCGCGCTGTGTTTTGGTAGTAGACAAAGTGGAGGAAAGTAAGTAGACCAGCGACCCAACAACAGCACTAGTAGACTGTTGTCTGGCGCCAAAGAGTGTACGGAGTATATAGAGACGCCCAGTGATCGAGTTTCATTGAGAAGAAAACCTACGCTACCACACTAGGACGGTGGCGATTGTGCTTCAGCTCCTCATTTTGCCCCTCCATTTTCACTCTGTTCTAAAAGCCGAAAACATGGTCCTCCCTGTTTTTGCTCCCCCAGGCGCATTTTTCTTCGTCTTCTTCGTCTTTTCTCTTCTGCTGTTTGGCTCTGTCTACAAGAAGAAGAAATGAGAAAGAGAAGGAGAGAGAAAGAACGTTCTCTCAAGCATTCACCGAAGCTTCTGTCTGGCAATGTTTTCGTCTCAAAAGAATGAACTCAGCAGTACCCGCATCCACTTTGGAGCATCGCTCAAGTGCGGCTCGGTTACTTTTACGGTCTGTCTGGTGGAGCACTTCCTACTGCAGTGGTTCGGCTGCTGATCTACTACTGCAGACTTTGGGCAGTCACCGCCGTCTCAGATGCGTCTCAGTCTGCGGCAGACCAAGTGTGTGCTGCACAATGCACTTCATTCTAATGCGTTCACTCCTCAATCATCAACTCATTGATCATCTCAGTTGAAACTCATTCCCCTGAAACACTCGCAATGACCTCTCCCCTTCCGTGCTCTACCACCGAGCTGCTGGCTGATCATCATCATCATCACCAGCCGCAGCAGCAATCAACAGCTCACTGCTGCACGAGCAATAACAAGTCCATTGACTCGCTGATACTGAACAGTCCCAGTTCACTGCATCGACTGCAGACGCTGACGAGGAAGCAGAGAACGCCACTCTCGTAAGTAGTCAACTGAATAAACGGTTGAATTAAATTAAACCTGTATGTGTGCGCTTTTTCCCCTCTCCCTAGAAATCGCCCTAGCTGTGAACCATCAGATCGTCTAAACTCTATCGATCTCTCTGCCACCAGTCCTGATGCTCTCTCTTCCCCGGTGGTCAATGGAGTTGGTAGTTGTGGTGGTGGCATCCTCTCCTCCGCCTCCTCGATGCTCTATCTCTCTGAGGACATCTGCTCGACTGTGGCCTGCTCTCCGGAGCAGTTCCGCAAGCCCAACTACTCCTCCAGTGAGGGCTACTGCTCCAGCCACCGGTCCTCAACGCCCTTCACCTGCCACAGTGGCAGCAGCAGTGGGGGCACCGGCTCCGGCGCTGGTCACTCCATTGCCTACTACCTGAACATGCACTCCCTGGACCGCTTTCTCTCGCTGACGCACTTCACCATTCGACTGGCCTTCTACATGCTGCCACTGCTCTGGATTCTGGTGGCCATCGCCTGGATCGTCTACATGCGGGCACAGAACCGGTACCTGAAGGCGCAGCTGCTCATCGACTACGACTCCACGGCCGATGATGTGAGCAGTCCTGAGAGGATTGGCACGCCATCGATGGAGCACTCAGTGGCTGCCTGGTGCACCGTGCTCGCCCTGGTCGCCACCGTTTTCTTCATCGCCATCTTCATCATCAAGTCTCACTGGGCGTACTCATTTGAATTTGTGCCCGCAGAAGAGGAGGACACCGAGGACGTAGAAACGACCACCTCGGTGTCGGCCCTTTCGCCAGACGTTCCCAAGCACTTGGAGGCAGTGACAATTCTACCAGCCTGCAAAGTCTCAGTGAAAGCCGCCGAGGTGGAAGGACCCATCAAAGTGAATGTGATAGCCGAGCCCAATGAGACGACTGAGGCAAATGAAGAGGATGCTAATGAACTGCTGCATGTCTGACAGGCCAATTACTCACATCGGGCTATGTTTAAATGCCATAGTGCTCACTTGCTGGCTTTCTATATTGCCAAATGAACAGTGAGAGGAAGGGTCGCAATGATATACAACGCCGTCTCCTGTTCTCCCCTCTACAAAGCTCTATACAGAATATATCTATTTTGTTGTCAACTGTTTTTGCCCCCCCCACTTTTGCCCCCTTCCCCTACCGAGCATAACAATATTTCTATCCTTTTCATGACGACATTTTTACTGAGATTCTCTGGAGATTCCTCCACATTGTCACATGTACTATTTTACTGCATTTAACTAAAAGTAATAACATAAAACTATCAGCATCGCACTGCAACTGTACGTGTTGCACTATCGCACTGACAGTGTCAGTGTATCCGTGAAAGTAATTGCCACACAGTGTGCAGTGCACACACCTGTCAACCGTCAACCAATTTACCATTGGCACTGCCAGCTCACACACACACTTTTCTAGCGGTAGCCTCTCTCTACACGACGCCACTAATTAGTGCTCAGTAAACATCCACCGCCAACGACTGCCTTATCATCAGGTGAGTGACAAGTGCGATTATCTGATAGCAATCTAGGAGAGAGTCATTTGGATGATGTTGACAGACGGATAGACAGTTGCTGCTGGTGCTGCTGTTGGCCGGTGACCAGTTGTTATCGGTGTCAGTTGGTATTTGCCGACAGTGTGCTCACTCCAGCGAGGTGCTCTCATTACTCCAAACCAGTGATTGACTACGGTTGCTTTCACTTTCACTCTCACTTTTATTTACTTTTTCTACCAACCTTCTTTCATCTGAGACATGGCACCCTATCTGGTGGAACGACTTCATCAGCTACTGGAGCACTACCGAGAGCTCCCTGAAGAGGTGCAGCACTCAGGCGATAGTCTGACAATGATTGAAGCGCTCAAGGCAGGCGGCGAGCCCATCAGACTACTGGAGTACAACTCAGAGACGCTGCAGCTGAGCACAGTCACCGTCGAGAATCTAGTCTCATTCACCGAAAAGGTCGGCCCAGAGACTTCACTTCGTGCCGCCAATCAGCTGTTGGACTTTATTCAAAATTTACTTCGACTGCTGAAAGACTTCTCAGAAAGTGAGTGCTCCTTTTCAGTGTTGCATAGTGTGCTTTGCCAGTCTTCTCCTACTTGATGCTTCAATTTTTTTTGTTTTTGCTTAATTGCATTTTACAGCTTACAGCCCAACGAAACGTGATATTGAAATAGTGGAAGCGCTGAAAACGTTAAATGGAGATCTGATTCACATCTACGAGGCGCCGTACTGCGTGACGATTGAGATTAAAAAGGTGGTTTCCTTCACTGCCAAATCAAAAACAAAGTGTGCCGACAGCATCGACGACGCTGCTCGAGATATGGTCCATTTTTTAGGACAACTGGCCAAAGTAAACTGACTGTAAATTGATGATGTGATTGTAGAAAAATTTTATTTGAATAAAAAGTATTTTTTGTTGCGGGTTTACACAGAATACATAAAATCTAAAAATCTAAGCATGCAGGTAGTCGTCACAGGTAGGGGCACTCGAAATGGTATCACATTCGCATCACCGAATAATGCAAATCATCACACTGTAGTAGTTGAAGAGATCAAATAGATGAGATAGAAAGAAGAAATTTGTCTTCACGAAGGGTTCAACACTGTCCAGCCTTGATCAATTGTAGGTTCAGTCAAAACTGAGGTTATTTTTCTTGAACAGATTCTTGGTTTGCTCAATCAGCTCGTAGTCAACGGCCATGTAGTCCATTGGATTGCGATCATCCTCAATGTTCAGGGCCACCTGCAGCTTCTTGGTGATCGGCAGGCCGAAGTGCTTAATGCGCACATGAGAAATGAGGTGCGACTTGTTCTCGCTGGTGTAGGTGCACTTGCCAAAGGTGCACGAAAAGGGCTTCACGCGAAGGTGCGTTCGTTCGTGGCAACGCAAGTGCCCAGTGTAGGAGAATGCACGGTTGCAGTACGAGCAGCAGTACTTTCGGTGACTCTTCTCAAAGTGTCGCGACACCTGAGAGCGAATGTTCGCCTGGAAGGTGCACCCTTCAACGGCGCACTGGTATAGTCCCACGGCGTGCTCTGCGTAGATGTGGTGCGACATTAAATCGTACTTCTTGAAGGTCTTGCCGCACTTAGAGCAGGAAAAGACAGTCATAGAAGAGTGGGCGACCATTAGGTGATTGCTCAGCTGTTGTCTGCAAAAGAAGAAAGGTGGGGTTTAGATTTGGGTTGAAATGAAATTGCCAAAACTGCCAGTACTTACTGTGTGTGACAGGAAATACCGCAGTTGCGAACATGGCAGCTGAACTTGAGCACATTGTGCACCTCGGCCATGTGATCGTGCATCGTGTTCTTGTTGCCAAAGTGCAGATTGCAGCCGTCGATCAGGCACTTGCGCTGCAGGGTGAGCAGATTCTCCTTGCGGTTCTCCTTGGCAAAGTTGTTGATCGACTCATCCTGTCTGATCTCCTTCACTTGAGCAGCCTGAAAAGCCGCCGACTGATTGACGGGCGGCTCTAGTGCAGTGTCCAGGTCTGCCATTGAGTACTTGCGTTTTCGTGCCTGCGAACTGATAAACGACTGCTGCTGCTGCTCCAGTATCGACGGCAATAAGTTTCGACGACAGTCAAACTTCTTGTCCACCTGTTGTGGTGAATAAGCTCGCGACGGTGACGAGAAGACCGATGATGCTGATGATGATGATGATGAGCAGCTGAGGTCGATGGGCGATTCACTGCTGCTGTCATAGAGAGACTCGTATTTGCAGGGCACTTCTGGAACTGGTGGCTGCTTCTGGTCAGAGAGGAACTTCACCAGGTGAACATGCATTGCCGGTGGAATGGAGTTGTCAGTGGATGAGTTGATGAGATATTTCTCCAGCGCCTCAATTGGATCAAAGTGCGGATTGCCCAGAGCGAGCAGGTTTGAGGCAGCACCGATGGTCTGCAGCTTCTCCTTGAAGGCACTGTGCATCACTCGACTCAGCTCACTGTGCATTACCTCTCTGGCTTCTTCGGCATCGGCGAGAATACGTCGACGAGCTTCGTGAAGTAGCTTCTCGTGGTCCATCTCGTCGCCCAAGTGTCAGAGAAAGAAGTCGAAACAAAGTGAAAACACAGAGAAAATGCAGAAAGTTGAGTGCAGCTGCAAAGGACTGACAGCAGCAGCTGAGGACTGAGCTGACCTAACGTTCTCTGGACGCTCTGTGGTCCCCTTTTATACAAGTGGCCAGGCCGGCTGACGCTGCTGCCGCCGTTGCCGAAACACAGTCGCGCGGCATCAAATTCGAAATCCTCTAGAGTCTACTTCGCACTTTGGCCCCACTGTTTCGCTAGCCCGCCGCTGTTTCGCGCCTAAACTCTCTGACTCTCGTTCGTTGCCTTCGTGAGTGCTAACACAGTCGCCGCAGAAACAGCAGCAGCACACTGGGCGAACGTGCAGCGATAAGAGTACGCTTGTTTAATTGTTGGATGGATAATACAGAGGACAGAAGCCTACGACGGGTGGGGGGTCCGCAGGGTCCAAGTGTAGCTTCGGTGTTAGTCACAGCAGGTTGGGGTGCTGTCTTAAGCAACAACTTCATCTCTCCTCGGGTGGCCACTCCACTTTTTTATGATGCAGAATGCACTTGCTAATTAGAGCACAAACTATTTCTAATTTAGAATTCAATAGAACGAGTTTTAGGCGTGTCTCTTATAAACCCTGCTTCAAGAGAATACATTTTTCTCATATCAGTACAATGCAATTATGGGATTCAGTGATACGCATCATCTTTACTTTAGGTTGGATTGTTTGTGTGTCTGATTCAGTGGGAAATGATCAGTGCCAAAGGATGACATGTGCACTTGTAAGGAGACTGCCACTTCAAGCACTCACCTCAAACAAGAAGCACTTCACTCTGATCATTTCCAACTGTCTCTTCACGATTCCGCTGACTGCTTTTAAAGAAAGCACTCATCAATTGGCAGTTCAGGAGGCAAACTCAACTTTGTGGAGCACTGTTTCGTGGATGGAGAAAGCGGTTAAAAAACTTAGTGGGACTTTCCAAAAGTTGCTTCACTTTCAGATGATCGCCTGTGTTCATCCCAAACCGCTGATGCATCTGGTGGTGTCCAATGAACGTGGAGCTACTCAAGAGCTGTACTGGCACAGCAAAAATCCTTGGGCAACCTACTTCTACTCAGTTGATCAAAAGGGGGACATTCCAAGGGCGTATCACTCAATCAGTGATGGCCACAACCGTTCTTACACTTTCACCTGGTCTCACGATCTCACCAACAATCAACAAAAACGACAAAATTTGCCTAATGAAGTGGTGTTGATTCCATTTAGAAGACGCCAGGCTGTCTACTGGTTCAGGCTGGCAGTCAACAAACGTCGAACTGAAGTGACCTTTCATCTCTGCGGTGATCCTCAGCTGGTTCCAGATGACCGTAGATCAATCTCACGGAAACGCTCACTTTTTCGACAACTTCCATATGGGTTCATTTTCAAGAACAATGTCTACCTCATACAGGGTACCACCGTCTTTATCATGCCCTACGTGGACATTTCAAATCCCTACAAAATTCTTGACTTTACTAGGCCACAGTTTCCGTTATCACTACCGCTTACAGTAAAACAATTGAAAAACTTTTTTCTTTGCTAAAATTAAAAAAGACTTGAATTAGTTCTTGCTCAGTCGTCAAGTGGGCGTAAGAGCAGGAAAGGAAAAGGGGAAAATGATGAGAACAATACAAAAACAAATAAAGCAGCAGTCATCTGATAGGGCAATAAATAGTAGCTTCCGTTTTCAAGTAGGTTAATGAGTCGGTTGCTTTATTAGCAATCTTACGCTGTAAGGCACAGACAGATTAGGTTGATCTAAGCGGAGAGAGTGTGCCAGCTAGTGTTTGCGTAGCATCAAATCAAACAACTAAACCAAAATTAAGCACAGCTATATCTGGTTAGCCTACTGATGAGGTAAATGGATGAAGTGAGATTACTTTTGATTGGCCAGCTGACTCTATCCTTAATTATCTGTGTACATACCTAAAAAGACGTCTTCGGAGTATAAAAATGACCATCGATGTTGGACAGAACAGCTGTGCACTTCAAAGATGATGCTTCAAAGATGTACTCTAACTTATTTGGCCTCCATCCTCTTGGTGGAAGCATGGATTGTGGCAGGTAAGCACTTTGCGGGTTAAATTGATTTCAGAAATCAGAAGTAATTTCCCTCTATTTCAGCGGCCCCAGCTGCTGAGCAGAAGAACCTGTGCTCCAGTGTTATTTGCAAGCAGTCGGCCAAGTACATTGCCGACGCCCTGAACACCTCAGCAGACCCATGTTCGGACTTCTACAGTTTTTCTTGCGGGGGCTGGCTTGAGAAGCACAGCATTCCCGATTCAAAGGCTCGCATTGGCACCTTTGACCAGCTCAATGAGAAGATGAGACTGGAGGTGAAGGAGCTGCTGGAGAATTTTAGTGATTCACAGCAAAAGACGTCGGCTGCGTTGGCAGTGACCTACGCCGTGTCCGTCTACAAGAAGTGCCTTCAACTGGGCAAAGAGAGTAGCGCAGAGGGACTGAAACAGCTGAAAAAGGTGGTGGAGGGCATCTTTGACGGCCGCTCCTGGACCATTGGACAGCAGAACTTGAAGATCAAAGAGCGATCCTGGCAGGAGAACTTTGCTCTTGCCTACGCCAGAGGCTCAATGTCGCCCATCTTTGCCATTGGCATTGCACCCGACTCGAAGAACGTCACCAAGAACATTATCAGTGTAAGAGAGTTCTCTTTTTAGAATACTGATGATGATCACTCTTCGACATGTTCGCTTTCAGATTTTTCCCTCCGGGCTAGGTCTGGGCGACAAGGACCTGAAGAACCTCACCTCAAACGCCAAACTAGTCACCGCCTACCGAGACTACATTCGAAGCGCGGGCAAGCTCTTCTGCGGCGAAGACTGCTCCGCTTTGGAGGCCGACATCACCGAGCTGATCAACTTCGAGTCAGAGCTGGCAAAGGTGAAGATGCCGCTGGAGGATCAGCGCAACCCCGACAAGACCTACAACGTGTGGACGCTAAAGGAGCTGAGCGAGAAGACGGCGCTCAACTGGCGGACGGAGCTCTTTCAGCCGACGTTGCGGCTGCTCGGCCTGCCTCAGGTCGCCGCTGCCCTCACCGACGCGCAGTCAGTGCGCATCAGCGACGTGCAGTACGTGCTGAAGGCGGTGGAGCTGCTGAGGCGAGCCAGCCCTAGGACGGTGGCCCACCTGGTGGGCTGGCGGGCGGTGGCGGGCAACGGGCCTCGTTCCAGTGAGCAGTTCCGCCAGCTTGCCTTTCAGTTTAGCCAGGTGAGCAGCGGCGTGAAGCGACAGAGCGAGCGGTGGGAGATGTGCTACGGCCAGGCGAATGGCCACCTCTCCATGGCCGTCTCGCGGCTGTACGTCCAGCGGCACTTCTCCCCGGCGGAGAGGGCGGAGGCGGTGGCCCTGGTTGAGGCCATTCAGCAGTCATACCGAGAGCTGATTCTCCACGAGAACGACTGGTTGGACCCGGTGACGAGGGCGAACTCGCTGGTGAAGCTGAACCACGTCACGAAGAACGTCGCCTACCCGGAGTGGTTGCTCAAGGACGAGGAGCTCGATGAGCTGTACTCGCTCACTAATCAAAGTTTTGCCGAGGAACTGCTTGCGGAGCGGAACTACATGAGCAGTCTGCTCAAGTTTAGCCTCAATCGAGACCGCGAGGAGATTGAGAACTTTGATCGGCCTAACACCATTGAGAAAAACTGGCCGATGCCTGTGACGCTGGTCAATGCTGCCTACTCGGGCAACCAAAACTCCATCAGTAAGCATTTGGCATTTGTGGGTGGTTTAGTGTAATTCAAATTTGTCCCCCTCTTCTTAGCCATTCCCGGTGGCATTCTCAAGTTTCCCTTCTTCAGCGCTGAGCGGCCATTCAGCATCAACTTTGGCTTTATCGGAGTGGTGATTGGCCACGAGTTCACGCACGGTCTTGATGACAAGGGAAGCAAGTTCGATCAGTTCGGCAATCTTCGCAACTGGTTCGGAGAGGATGGGTTGAAGCGGTTTCGAAATCGAAGTGAATGCTTTGTGCAGCAGTATGGCAGCCAAGTGGAGCCACTGACAGGACTCAATGTGAGTGATATTTACTTCTTTGACCTATTCTTAAAACCCTTAAAAATCTATTCTTAAATCGCAGCTCAACGGCCGAAACACTTTGGGCGAGAATATTGGCGATAATGGCGGACTTAGAGAGGCGTGGAATGCTTTTCAGACTCGACAGAAGCTCACCGGTGGAGTGTCTCCTCGGCTGGCCGACCTTCCGCAGTACTCTCCGGAGCAGCTGTTCTTCATCTCCTATGCGAATGTAAGAATGTTTTTGAGTGTTAGCTTTCTAAAAGTTTTAAAATTACTTTCTTTTGTCATCAGACTTGGTGCCAGCGTATTCGTCCAGAAGCACTAAAACGGCAGATCGAGTATGATCCGCACTCGCCTGGGCAGTACCGCGTCAACATTCCCCTCAGTAACTCGGAGTCCTTCGCCAAGGCGTTCCACTGTGCTCCGGGTACCAAGATGAATCCGCCCAACAAGTGTCAGCTTTGGTGATGTGATGTGATCTGTATTTGTACATTTGATAAGAATGTGATAAGAGAGTAATAAAAGGCAATGAAATGAAGTCACCAAAGCCTTTGGCGGCTTGATGCGGACGAAGTGCAGCAAAGCAAACCGGAGACTCTGGCTGCCGAAGTAGATGACATGCGTGGAAAGCGTGCTTGTTGTTGTTGTCATCGACTTTTGACGGTTGCACGCCTGCAAAACAGTGAAAAATACCTGATGATCTAGTAAAATGACCCTTACCAAATGTATCCAAAATAACCACCAATCCATCACAATGTGTTCGCCTAGTACCTAGGGCCTAATTACCACCGCTTGACAATGCCTGCTTTCGCATCGGGCACTCTGGCTCTGACCAAGTTTTGGCTGTTCCCCACAGTTCTCACTACTGGCTACTTTCTCTTCGAGTCGGAGACACCTCTTCCGCCCTGGATCCAGTGGTCCTTCTACAGCTGTGCCATTGTCAGCTGTTTCCTCTTTTTCTGCTTCCTCTACCCCCCTCGAGGTAGACTCAAGTGGAAGAAACGGCTACAACGTGTTGCCTTCCTCATTGGCGGAATTCTACTTTGGCAATCAATCGTTGCCTACTATCCGTATATCAACCGAACTTGCCCTCAACGTTGGAAATTTTGGAATTGGGCTTTCAATGAGGGCGTCTACGAGTGTCCAGCTCCACGGCAGCATCATATCAGTCTGAAGTACGTCGTAGAAGTATTAGCAGACCTGATCGGCTCAGTGACCAATCTCTTCACCATTCCTTTCATTGTTCTTTATCGGAGGTTTTTTGGCGGTGGTTGGCTCAATCCGTTCGCCTGGCTGATGTGGATCATCCTCTACTGTACGTCCACATTTTTAGGATTTGTTTATATGGGTGGAAGTGTCAAGGATTTGTTTAGTGCAATGGCACAACTTGTGATTTGATAAATGCCATATTTATGTTGGTACTTTTATAACAATCATTTTATGAACAATATGACTTTACTGAACCATAAGTGAAAGAGCAAACACCAAGTGGGTGCGATGTTATCCGAGATACAAGTTAAATATGAGAGATAAAGAGATAATCGGTAACCAAAGCACAAATGGGTGAAAATGATTAGAATATAAACTGTACAAGTGGAGAGATACCTAACTTCAGTTGTTGTTATTTCTTCCAAAGAAATTGGTAATTTTGTTCACCTTAGGCGCCTCAGCTTCAGCAGTCTTTTTCAGCTCAGCCTGCTTGGACCGCTTCGAGGACGACTGTTTGGCAGATCGCTTTGAAATCAGAGGCCCCCTCTTCAGCTTTCTCTTCTCCGCCTCGGACAGCTTGCCAAAGTTGACCTTGGCAACGGCCAACAGGTCATCTTCCGTTTCAATCTCCTCGATATTATCCTCCAGCAGCTGATCTCGAACCGATTTGAGATAGTTTTTGAAGGCTTCGCCGCCGTCGTTCGAGTCCTCCCCGGTGATAGCCTCCTCTTCATCCTCATCCTCCTCCTCTGCCTCCACCTCGAACTTTTTTCTCTTCAGTGCCGACTCTCGCATTCGCTGGTTGGTACTCTTGTTCTTGTTCTTGTCCGCCGTCACCACCTTGAATGGATTCTTTCCGCCATTCTCCTTGTTGCTGGCTTGACGAGCGGTCATTCGCATCGGTCGAAGGAAGCTGCCGTCGTTTGCATTGTCATCGTCGTCGTCCTCCCCCAGTGCCACCACCTTCCCACCAATGTCGTCATCGTCATCATCGTCGAGGTAGTTAATCGTCGACTGCATCGAGACGCTATTGTCCTGCCCTCGCATCCCCAGGGCCTTCGGTTTGAGCTGCACAAAACCGCCGCCGCCGCCGGTGGAGTTGCCAGTGGCACTGCCACTCTCGCCACTGGCGCTGGTCAACTTGGCCAGAGCGACCATTCGACTGTTGCTATTCTGCGACTCTTCCTCCTCAGTGAGGGCGAGCAGCTGCCTCGCCTGGTCGGCACTCTTCCGCACCATCAGCTCCTGCAGTTCAGTGTCCGAGTTCTGCTCATCCAGGTCGCTCTCCCCGTCAGCCGTCTCCTCGTCCTGCATCATCTCAATCAGCTTCATCGCCAGACTGCGGTGCTTCTGTCGTTCAGCGTAGCGAACCGCCCCCTCAAGGGCACCTCGATTGGGCATAATCTTGGCAATCTCCAGTGCCAGCGCCTCCCGGTCAGCGCCCAGGGCAAGCTAAAGTGGGTGGAAAAGGGAAAAGTCAGTCTCTCAGATGAATCCCAAAAACCCATCGACTTACCGCAAAGAGCTTAATGAGCGAGTTGACCACTCGCTTGTCAGCGTCCTCCAGCGCCGCATCCACATCGTAGCCGTCGGTGGAGAGTCGCTTCAGCAGCGAACCGAGCCATCGACTGCGAATCGCCTCCTCCTCGATCTTCGCCTTGTTCGTGTACAGCTCACAGAGGGGCACCTGCAGCGGGAGAAGGGTCAGCGTCGGCTTCGGCACCGTGTCCGGGTAGCGAGAGGCCTTGCAGAAGATGCACCGAATCTGCGCCTGAATTTCGCTCAGGCCAATGACAAAGAAGTTGTCAGAGCGGCCGTTGCCCTGTTGGGACAATTGCAAAGCAATGGTGAGAAAGTGCTGGAAAACAAACTCCTAAACCACGCAAAGCTCCACTTACATGCTCCTTGGTGGCACAGACGGGAAACCAGCCACTGCCAAAGTGGGTCTTGTAGAGGCGGACGACGCCGTCCGAGTCCATCACCGCCGGCGTGCCCTCATCGGTGAAGCCCGCCCAGACGGCGGTGGACCGAGGCGACAGCGCCAACGGCACCGGCGTCGGCACAGGGTGCGCCCTCGTCTTGCCTTTGTGGTCCACCTTGAGCACCTGGACGGCAATCCACTGGTCACCACCACTGCCGCTGCCTCCCTGCTGAGAGGTGGCAGCCGGCGAGCCCTGGTGGGCGAGGACCATGAGGAAGCGCTCGTAGGAAGACAGGTTGACCACCGGCCCGTTTAGACTGATGATGGCCGTCTGGATGCCGCTCACCGTCCAAATGCGCAGGTACTGCAGACTGGTGGCCACGGCGACAAAGGTGGTGCTCGCAGCGACCGCCTCCACCGACTCATCTCGGGCAAACTCCACCGTCCACTCCTTGGCCGCGTCCCAGCTGTTGAACATCTGCACGTAGAGACGGGCCTTGCTGTGCTCCAGCTCGTCCTCCGCCTCGTCGTCGCCATTGCTCGCCAGCAGCAGACAGGCCGTCGACAGGTCGGCGATGCTGTAGTTGAGGTGATTGACCATGTGAATGGAGTGGTGGTAGGAGACGTCGTGAAACTCCACGTCAATGGAGCGCTCCTCCTCGGTGTTGTGCCCGTAGACGATGCCCACCGAGTTCCAGACCATGAAGCGGCGTTTGTAGTGGATCGGCGTCGAGCCCGACTGAAAGGCAGCCTGACGGGTGGGCCCACTCGAACGGGACTGCTGCTGCTGCTGGTGCTGACGAAGCATCGACAGCAGATCACTGGCCTTCACCCGATGGCCGTCAATGGTGAACTCGCCGGAGAGGGCAGTCACAGCGGCGCCTGAAGATCCGCCCTTTGAGGAGCTACCCTTTGCAGCCGGCTTTTCGCGGTCATCGCCAAAGATAATCTGCTCGTACTGTGACTTGATGGCGCCAATGTCAAACTCGGCGTTAAAGTCCTCATCTAGGGCGTCCTCCAAGCTTGATGTCAGTTGATTGTTAGTTGGTGCTCTGACAACTGATGCAGCCGCCTCCTGCTGCTCTTTGCTCATCGTCAGACTGACAATCTCATCAATCGTTGTTTTAGTGCTCTGCTTCTCAACGGTAGTTGTTCGGTGGTTGATAGTGGCAGTTTCTGAAGAGGAGGAGGACTTCTCCTGAACAGTGGTCGTCGTCGTTGTGGTAGTGCTCTTTTTTGTCTCATCAAAGTTCAACATGAAGTCCTCCTCAAAGTCATCATTAAGCATCGCCTCAATAGTCTCGTCATCTAAAGTGGCATCAGCGGGCTTCTTTGGGGCAACTTCTGGCGCAGTAATATTGGAAATGTAAAGCTCGCCCGTCTTATCGGCGACACAAAACTGCAGCGGGTTGATGGAGCTAAACTTGAAGCAAGTAAAGGGCACTTCAGGTTTACCGTTAAAGATGCTTATCGGGGCGGCAGTGCTGGAGGAAAGCACGTCGGAGGTTTTCCAAATTAAAACCATTGAGCTGGTGGTGGCCACACCGAGCAGACTGCCATCAGTGGAGAAGGCAATGAGCGAGAGAAGGACGTCAGGATTATTCTTGGTCATCGATTCGTGAGCCACAGTGGCCGTCGCTTTGTCCCACTCTCCGCGCTTGTACAGCTCAAGGGTGGCAGGTTTGTGCTTTGGAAGAGCAAACAGGTCCCCGGTTTCTGGGCGAAAGGCTATACGAGCCAGCGTGGGCGAGTTCTCAAAGTCATTGCTCCGCGGAAAAACGCTCCTCCAGGTGTGAAGGATGCTTTTGGAGTTTGTCGACCACATGCAAACGGTGCCATCACAGGCGGAGGAAGCGAGGAACTTGTTCTGTGGATCGAGGGCCAGACTGAGAATGGGGCCAGCGTGGCCTTCGAAGGTCTTCTCGGTGCGATCTTCTAGGTTGATCAGTTTAATAGAGAAATCGGCCGCACCGGCGGCCAGCATTGGCTTTTGCTGTTGGGCAGTCAGATGAAGCGCCGTAGCATTGGCGGTGAACCGACAGACCGTCTGCTCGTCCTCGAAATCGGGCAGAGAAAAGGACTTGACGCGATTCGAAGAGCTGGCAATGAAAACCCGATTTTGGGTGGCGAGCACCGAGTAAATAGGGTCGCTATCATCGTTGAAACATTCTTGAACCTGAAAGTCATTGAGCGACCAGAGCCGAATCTCGCCCTCTATGCCGGCTGTTACCAATTTACTGGCAAAAAGGAAACAACATAATTAAAGATTTAAAAATGATATAAGCCAAAACACTTACTTTTCCCCTAAAATGTAGTCAAACTCAGTATGTCCTTCGATGTGTGCGAACAGTCGCTCGCAGTTGAGGTTCACGCTAGGCGCCTCTTGGGTCATGATTCGATGTTTTTCGGCTATGATTGTGGTGAAGATCAGTTAGGATTTAGTAAGCAAGAGATATCAAAAGGTAAAGTGAAAAGAAATGAAAGAGATGACAACAACAGCAGAAAAGCGCCAAACGCTGAATGAGCGCCAAAATCTAAAACACAATCGACGCAACAGCCGATTCGTTAAAGTAGCCAGCAAAGTAGACAGATCTGTCCAAATAGTGATCGTCAAAAAATTTTAAAACTTTTTTTCTTTTACATCATCTTGAGAGATAAAGATGAAACAAAGTAAAAACCTAAAGTGCATGTTCACGGTAGAAATGATCACTTTTTATCCGGTCCAGCGGACTTCCAGTAGGCAGCGCTTTGCATCTCGGCCATTCTCGACAGAGTTCGGTAGAAGGCGAAAATCTCCTCCTCTCCGCTGAAAATGGCCGCACTGTCATCCACGTCGAGATCATCCATCAAGAGGCGAGCTTCGTCACTCGTGCTTAGATTCTCTCCTTTGCCCTCACTGAAGAGCTCATCCGGCTCCACCTCCGCCGAGAAGAGGACTCTATTTCGCTGATCATACAGCGTGTCGACGAGGGTGATGAATCGGCGAGTCTGTGAGCGGTTTGTCAGGTTCATCTTGGGAATTTCCCGGATGATGATAGTGTGGAAAGCGTTGCTGATCTGGTGGTAGTCTGCCGCACCGAGGGGTGTGTCGCACAGTTCCACGAAAGTGCTGTCCAGGACTTGGCCACAAGCCTTCGCAAATGTGACATTTCGTCCTTTGATGGTGAGCACTCGCGGACGGACACTGTCGGTCTCCTCGCTGGCAAGAATTTTAAACACCGTGTCCAGCGTTTTGCTAGCCTCTGGGCTGGTGACGTAGAAGACCTAGAAGAAAGTTGAAAGAAGTTGATCAAAGTTTGCCAACGATTGCCCCCCAGTTACTAGCCTGCAAATGTCCCTTTCCGACCAGAGGGTCAGAGTCATTGACGCCTTTCGCCTCAGCCACCAGTCGACGGTAGTCGATGCCCGTGTTGAGCTTCAGCACCTGACAGTGTTTCTTCAGCATTGGAATGAAGGGCAAGAAGTTGCTTCGCTGGAGGCCATTCTTGTAGAGATCATCCGGTGCTCGATTGGAGGTGGCCAGCAGCACCAGGCCGCCGTCAAACAGCTCCTTGAACATGTGGCGGAGAATCATCGCGTCGCCAATGTCAGTCACCTGAAACTCGTCCAGAAAGAGAAGCCAAGACTCGCGCAGAAACTCGGCGGCAATGGCGGGAATCGGATTGAAGCTATCGGCAATAACGAAAAACAAGTGTTGTATTACAAAGCATGTCTTCAAAAGCGACCATATCTTGACTTACTTCAAAGCCGGACCACTGCCCGAGTGCTTCAGTCTGTGCTCCAGCTTGTAGCGGTGCAGTCGGTTGTGAAACTCCAGCATGAAGACATGAAAGTGCACTCGACGCTTTGAAGCGGGGTTCACGCTGCAGTGCTCGTAGAAGAGGTCCATGAGCATGGTCTTGCCACAGCCCACATCGCCGTACAGGTAGAGGCCGCGGCTGTCTCCTCCGGCCAGGCGGTGCAGCTGCAGCGAAGAAAGCAGACGCCGAAGCATCGACGACGACGACGACGCCCCGCCGCTGTGCTTATGGTGCAGCAGACGAAGGTCCAGCTCCTCCAGGCGCTGAATCACCGCCAGCTGGTGCGGATCCTCCTTCAGCTCGCCGGCTTTGACGCGCTCCAGGTACGCCGGCAGAATTCTCGAGGAGTACTGTCGGCGCTGGCCAATGAACAATGACTTGGGGATGAGGAAGGGGCGCCACTTGGACATTGCAAATCTTCACCAGAAATGAGTTTACTGTTGATCTCACAGAGTTGAGGAAAGACAATGAAAGAGTACAAACACGTGTTCAAGTAGCAGTAGGGATAGCTTGCGCAAACGTAGAACCACCATAACAACACTGAACATCAGGTGATGTCATTCATTTCGAATTGTTTTGTGATTCACAGTGATTTTTAGCAAACCGATCAATCAGTTTCCCTTTTCTTATCCCATCCCTCCGCATTTGAGAAATAAACTTCTGCTTTAGGCTTTAAAATACTTTTTTATTGAGAAGACACTAAAAACTTTATATTGCCATTCTTCCGAAAGCTTCAATCTTTGCACCGTTTAAAGGGGCATTTTCAGCATTTGATGAAGGATGATTTTCCTGTTGAAGGGAGCCTTGGAAGAAGCCCTCCCGAAGCTCCTGTTTACCTCGGTAGTAGCAGTGTAGTGCAGGCAGTCTGTGAGTCATTGGCACGTACTGCTCTTTTAGCTTTTCAGCTAGCTGGGAGTCAATGAAAGCCGACAGTTGAGGGCCGGCCAGATCGCGAGAGAAGCCAATTCGATTCAGGAGAAGAATGGTCGAGTTTCGGTGGCGGAATTCAGCATGACTATCATTCTTGGCTTCCACATCCTTGGCTGCACTGTCAGAATGAGAGCTTTCCCCTCCGGCACTGTCAGCGCTTGGCTTTTCAGTGATGAGGCTTTTCCAGTCGATTTCGAGAATGTCCAGCAGTTTGAGGTTACCGCAAACGTCAGAGCCGTTTGCAGTGGAAGAGTTTCCATTTTCAGGAAACTGACTGAGCGAATCACTTTTGTTGAGCAGATCGTCCATGTCCGTCTGTGATTTGTCGAAGAAATCATCAGAAAGTGGGTCAAGCTCATCTTCGGAGATAGCTTCAAGGTCTTCAAAGTTTCTAACAGCTGCAAAATTTTGAAAATTAAACTCTGCTTCAAAGAAAAACATTTTGACCAGATACACTTACCAGTGATACTGTCTTCCATCTCCTCTTTTATCATAACTGTTCGCTCTCCGTTCATACTTGTGGCTATCATCGTGCCCTTGTTCATCTTCTGATCACTGTTTTCCAGAACCAGTAGCTCGTCATCTTCACCGTCACTCCAGTCGGAGTAATCGGAGCCGACCTGAGAGGTAGACTGCATTCTATTGTCGTCATCATCGAAAATTTCCTCTTTGATCCTAATCATTTGGGAATCATTCAACTCTGATTTAACTTTCACAGGCTGAGCAGTTCGACCGTTCTTTTGGTGATGGTGAGTATTCTCTCCGTCAAAATGCAGTGAGCTTGTGTCTTTTTGAGTGTTGGTAGATGAGAGTCGTGTACGTGTGCTCTGAAAAGGTGATTGCTCAATAATGATTTAACTCGCAAAAGTTGCGTAAGCCAACAAACCTTTTTGAAATCAATTTCCCCTTCTTCTTTCTCATCATCATCTTCTTCTTCTTCATCTTCTTCCTCCTCGTACTCTTCATACTCATCATCATCATCATCATCATCATCGACAATTTCTCCCTCATCAAGAGCTTCTTGATCAATCACCTTTGGTTTCTTTCTCCTCTTTCGCACATTTGTGGTTTGTTTCGTTGGCGGCGGCGGTGGTGGCGGTGGTTCAGGCACATTTAACTTTGGCCGCTTCATAGCCAAGCTGTGCTGGTGATAGGGGTGCATCGATGGAGCAATCGGTGATGTTTGGTGATGTGAGCGCCTCTTGGACAGATGCACCACTCGATGCCGGAGATCATCTCGATTCAGTTCATGAGAGCTGACTGCCGCATTTGAAGGCGACTGTTTTGAGCGGATCGTTCCGAGGCGCTCAAACACTGACTTGCGTTCATTTTCCATTCAATCAAGTAAAAGCAATTTGGAGACGAAAAGAAGGAGCACTTTCAAAGCATAATACACCAGTACAAAGATTAGGAATTACACGCGTCAAAGATTTGCTCGTCGGACAGCTAAGATCATCCAAGATCCCAAACACAGCTGATTGAGGAGGGTGCACTGGAAAAAACAATTTCGGACTCGTTTTTAAGTGCAGTGGCGCCCTCCATCCGATCAGTAGTGCAGTTTGAAAAAATGGTTTTTTATTCGATTGAAAATGACTCCTTTCTGTACAGTACAAAGGTGTAATTCAAACACCTTGATGGAGAAGCTTGGTTCGACTGCCAAAGACGCCAATGAACACGTCCGTCATTGCCACGAGAACGGTGAGGTAGACGGCAATTTTGCTCCAGCGCTCCAGCGCCGTGCCGGTGCACGCATTGCAGAGATTCACCTGAATGAAGAAGAGAATGGCCCCCAGGAATGCCTGCAGTGATGAAAAACAACTGTTTTAATACCAAAAATGTCCTAAGTAACATGACACAAACCTGCATAGTGAGATTAATGCCCAGCATGATGGCCACCAGCCAGAAGTAGTCGACGCTGTCCTTGCCCAGCTCTAGGACCACTTTAAAATGCTCCAGGTCGGTCATGAAGAGCGTCAGGTCGAACACCTCGCCCATGATGGTCATCCACTGGGTGGAAGAGGAGGCTATCGTATTGGCCATTATGCATGTAAACTAGCTGTCTGGTGCTGAACAGGCGGAGCACCACAACAACAAACAAACAGATCACTTCTTAAAGAAGAATCACCAAAATCAATCAATGTTACTTTCGAGCACTGCCTGTCAATTAGGTTAGCTCATCTCAGACCTAAACAACAAACCAGCCAATATATGGCTGTCAGTCAATGGTGGTGGTGGATTGCGCAAATGAGCTGACTAAAAATCGATTATCAGCGCTAATTGAGTTTTGAGTGCCTCCTAATCAGCCCATTCATCAGTGCGTTCTTCTTCTTTGCATCATTTTGTTTCCATCAGATAGCCTCCCCTGTTTTACCTGTTCTCTCTGGACAATATGACGCCGATAACTTGACAATTGCCTTTGGAACATCCAAAATAAGTTCCCCTTTGACAATGGCAACTGCGTCTGTTTGAATCATCACGTACTTGGAAGTGTTAAAATGACACTTGCTCGAGATTTGGCACCTGGCAATCAATCATTTTGCAAATGTTGACTCATATTTGCTATTTGATGCGTGATTCTCATGAACAAACTTAAACCGAAAGTGCAATTTTAAAAATTAATTTATAAATAAAGCATTAAGTAATATTTGGTTAGAAATAACAAAAAGTTAAATTAAAAGTGAGCAGTAGTGTTGTGAGCCAGCCGGCGTGCTTCGCTCTCCTTGAAAGAGCTGATGATCGACTCGGCAGACCGATCCCCGAAAACAGTCACAAAGACATTGATGATGGCAATGACAGTGACCAGGCAGATGATGACATGGTTGAGAATGGTCGACTCGCCGCTGTTGACAATCTCCTCGATGACAGTGTTCTGGTTTCCATTCGCATCGACGGCCACCACCTGACCGTTGCTGCTGCCCGGCAGCGGATTCTCATCAGAGTTTCGAGTCGTCACAGTCGTCTTTTGGGGTTTCTTGAAGCCGACAATGAAGAGGAGAAAGACGACAATAAGCTGAACAGAAAAGAAAAAAATGTTTCAGTTAGAGTTGATATAAAGACACTAAAAAGAGGGTTTACCTGAAGCGTCAGCGAGCCAATGATGAGCACCACCAGCAGTGTGTAGTAGTTGATCTTGTCCTTGCCAGCGTCGAGGATAAACTTGAGGTGCTCAACGTCGGCGACGAAGAGGGCAAAGTCGAGGAAGGAGCCTGCAATGGTCATGTGCTGGGCCAGGCGGAACCCCGACGGCGAGCTGACCGTCGTCACCGTGTTAAATGGCTGCATCGTTCCAACGGAGTGTACGGGACCGTCGATCAGGTCACGGCTGAAGCGTCGCTTCTCTTCCGTTTCCCCCGATCTTCCTCCTCCTCCGCCTTCTCTTTCTCCTCTGGAAGTCATCTCGATGGAAGTGCTTTTGGAGTCCGGCGTTTTGGCGGTCGTCTTCTTGGTGGTTCGCTTTCGCATATGGAGTACCTCAGTTGAAGTGACAGCAGCTGATGGTACAGACTGTGTTAATATAAAATGGCAGTGAGTATTGTTGAGGATGCGTTCGTTGAGTTGACAAAAATTGAGACAAACCTTGGCTCAGGCTGTTGGCTCAAATGACATCGACAGCACTCTAAATAAGAGCAGCAATAACAGCAGAGCACCACCACTGACACATCAGATCGACATGCCCATTGAACCTGTCACGGGTACTGTCTCTCCCTTTCTTTTTGGTTCAACAAATCACCAAACACTTTCTGGTCTCTCTATTCTCCTGTGCAGGTTGGCAATTAACTGCTACCATTGCTTTGATAATCCCTCTTGAGTTTGTTGGACAGTGCTGATGATAAGGGGTGGGTGATAAACAAAGCATCCAACGGTGTGTGGCGGTGTGTCGTATTTTGGTAGCAACCACTTTCTGCCTCGTCCACGTTCAGAAACGCATTCTTTTGTGGTCGCCAAAACAGAGCAGATAAAAGTGGAGGATTGCGTTGATGTTTTGGCAGGCATCAACGACGCAATTGCCAGTACTGAGTACTGTGACAGTGTTTTGAATCACCTGGTACTACTAGGCACTCTTGTGTTGATTGTTTTTCATTAATTCACCACACTATAAATATAGCACACTTTATGACTAATCGTCTCAGTGTCACAAATCATTGCTCATGTAGCATCTGCACATCTGCACTGATCTTAATTGCATTCTCCATGACCATAGAGGTTGGCCGACATGTAGAGAACATCCTTGTGATCTGCCGTAGATAAAGTTGCGTCATTTTAAAAAATAAAATTGTTTTTAAAATGCACATATTAATTTGTATGAAGCAGCGTCACAATAACGTCAAGTGACCAGTGATAAATAGATCAATGGACTGAGGAGCTGATAATTTTTGCAACTACGTTTTGAATTAGATTGTCACAGATTTTAAACTTTTCAGTAGATTATGTGTTCAAATAATCAATAGTAATATGGTAGTACCACAGTCACCTTGTAGAGTTATGTTCACTGAAAAGATGTTATCGAAATTTAAGAAAAGGTAACTGCAAATAATGACACCAGGTAGCGCTGTAGTCGAGCGGCCGTTAGGACCATTCACAAACAGAGTATTTTTAATTTCAAAACAACCGTTGTTCTGTTTACCTGTTGTCAGTTCGTCAGTTTGTTTCCCTCTTCGCGCGTCATCAAATTCTGGAATCGTTGCATCATTTGTCTTTGACAACCTGCCACCATGGCAGCAAACACCTCTGTGTCAGAGTAAGTTGTCACTGTGACCATTGCTTGATATGACGTTTACTAATCATCCATTTTCACTGTCTTTTTATAGAGATCTAGAGTCGGCGTCTAAATTTGAATTACTCTTAAAAGTTGAAGAACTTCAAGGGGATTTGAAGCTCAAAGAAAAGGATTTGAAAAGCAAAGATTTGGAAATTAATCGATGGAAAGAACAAGTAAACAAGCTTAATCTTGAGTCGGTGCCACGCCAAGCCTTGGAGGATTTTCAAAAGCAGTATGTAAACTGTAATTATAATGATTTATTGTTGTTTAATACTTGTTTTACTATCTTTAGATATGATGTTTCTATTGAGAAAAACTCAAATCTACACGAACAGCTGCATGCAAAGACTCAGGAGTTAGCGGACATTAAAAAGGAAAATGAAAACTTGTACCAGAGAATCAACGAAAAAGATGACACTGAACAGTCAAAGAATAAGTTTTACGAACAACTAAAGGCTACAAAATCAGAACTTGAGTTGCTCACCATTGCTCACAACACTTTGAAAGAAACGTACAAAGAAAAAGACCGTGAAGTTGAGTGTTACAAGAACGAGTTGAGAGAAGTTAATCTTGAAAACAGTCAGCTTCGTGAGGTAATATCAGCATCCCGAAAGCGCAAGTCCCTCAACATTTCTTCAGTCAGCCTCCTTGAAGGAAGTTTTAGTTTTTCGGGCGACATTGACCCACGAGCATCTCCGCCAAAAAGTATTGTAGGGGAAACTATTGCTGACATGCTTGTCCCAGTCCTGGAAGAAGAGAAAAAAGCACTTTCTGCTGCCAATGATCTTGCCAACCAGAAAAACGCCGAACTTCAAAATGAGATGAAATCTCTGGTATCATCGATGAATGTTCTAAAAGAGGACAGTTCTAAACTGTTTGCATCCAAAAAAGCACTTTCTGCTGCCAATGATCTTGCCAACCAGAAAAACATAGAACTTCAAAATCAAAACAACTCTCTTGTATCTTTGATAAACAACCTCAAAGATGAAATCTCCCAGCTCTATGCAAGCAAGGAATCGCTGACTTCTGACTTGGCTTCAAAGTCAAATGAAAATCAACAGTTGATTGTTAATTTGGAAACTTTTGAATTCCAAATCACCGAACTTCAAAGTGAAGTGAAGCAAAAGGACGATGTGATTTGCGATCTTCAAAATCAGATCGACTCACTCGCATCCTCGAATAATGTTCTCAAAGATGACTACTCCCAGATGTCAGCTAGCAAAGAATTACTCACTATTAATTTGGCCTCAAAATCAAGTGAAAACCAACGATTGCGCGCTTCTCTGGAATTATGCGAAAGCCAAAAAGCTTCTGCTTTTCACCAAATCGAGCTTCTCGAGCAAAAGATTAAAAATCTCGAAAGTGGAGACAATTCAAAGTGCAATGAAAATCAGAAGCTGCGTGCTACTCTCGAGTTGTGCGAAAATCAACGAGATTCCGCTTTAAAACGCGTCGAGCTACTTGAGAACGAAGTAAAGTCCAAAAAGGAAGCTTTTCGAAAGCTGAGTGCTGAACTAAAGTTGGAGCAGCAGTCCTTTGAAATGGAACGTAAAACAAAAGAGCGGCTAATTAAGGAAAATGCTAAACTGGAGCTCATTAATAAGAAGCTTAAAAGTGAACTGGACGCATTAGCAAAGATAAAGACTGAAGTTGCATCCAGCGAAAAATGTTCATCTGAAAAGGTGCAGTGCTCCAACTGCTCGGTGTCGTCACTTCCTCTGAATTCCACAATTGGCACAGCATCTTTTTCATCTCTTCAACAGCAACAACAACAACTGCAGCAGCAGCAGCAGCAGATGCCTTACAATACTGTCAGCAATTACAGTGCTCTGCAGCCGCCGTCGCACCGAATGTCCAGTCGTTTTGAGGTCGCCGACGAGGAGGGCCAGTTTATGGATCCGGGCACTATTGATGGGGCGCAGCTTTTCGGCAACGGTCCAGACGAGGCCAACTTGAGTCGCTGTAGGGGCGGCGTTGTGGCGCAGAATTTGCCCTGTTTTGATCTGACCACCGAGCGACTGCAACAGCTGGCCCACCGCAACTCAATGCTGCAGCCGCACCTGCGATCGACATACCCCGTGGAGCTGCAGGTGGCTGACGTGCAGGCTTTGCCCGGCTCTGATGAGAACTCCATTCGACGTGGATCAGTGCAGTCTCTCTGCTCGGCAGCCTCATCACTGTCCCGCTCACACACCTCTGACTCGACGACGTCCATCTCCACGGCTGAGTTCTTTGCCCCTCTCGGTCCTCCGCCCGCTCGTCGTCAAACACGCTCGCAGATGTATAATGGTGGCGCTCAACGACCGGCTGGCTTGTCCATTGAGAATCTTGGCCCTTCAAGGCCGCAGCACTCGGTGACGGCATCGACCAGTCAGGCGAGCACTTCACCCTCACGCTCCCGCCGCAAGTCGCCCATCACATACTCTGTCAGCGTTGAGGACATTCCGCAAAAGCGGTCTCGGTAAGTCGAACCACTTTCTGTTGATTACCCAACAAAAACTAACAATGATGTTTGCTCCCCCTCTACAGCACTACCGCCTCCTCAGCTCTAAATGCAATTCAGCGCAATTTGACGCCTTCTAAGATTGTCAGGCGGATGTTTGGCGATAAGAAGAACAACACCCCCTCTAAGAAAGGCTCGAAGAAGTGAAATGGCAATATAGGTCTTTGTAGACAAAACGTATTCTAATTACGCTATCTGCTATCGCTTACCAACCTTGTTTTGGCACTCTCATTTGCTAATTACTTTTTTCTTTTGTGTAAAATAATTTTAAGTCATTTATAAAGTAACTCATCTGCAGGTGGAATCATCACAATTCAGTATCACTTCTTGCTACTATTACTTTTGCTTTTGCTCTTGCTGGCACTCTTACTACTGCGAGCACTCCTACTGCGGCTCTGTATGCTTCCTTTGATCGACTTGGTCCTCTCCTTGGTCCTGCTCTTCCCACTGACCGTCGTCTTCATTACCGGTCTCTCACTGGTGCTCACATAGTTTTTCACCCTCTTTGCCAAACTGTTGTTCTTCTCGCTGATGCTCTTGTCTGAGCTCTTTTGAGCCGATTTTCCTCTCGTTTTTCTGCTCTTTACGGCGGTGTTGGCGGTGGTTTTTAGCGTCTTTAGCCGCCTCGACCTGAGCAACGTTGTGAACAATGTCTTCCTCTGCGTCTTTGACTTGCTTCTAGCCGAGGAATTTCCGGTCAGGATTTTCCCCGGATGTGACCGGCTGCTGTTGCTCTGCTTTGGGCGGCTGTCATCGCCGCCGCTGCTGCTTCGGTGCTTCTTCACATGCTTCAGCTGCGTCTTGATGACATCAACTGCCAGCTCCGATTGAAAGACTCGGGGCTGGTCGTCGCAGGAGGTGAGCATGACGACGATCAGCAGCATGACAGCAAAGAAAAAGACGATCCAGATGGCCACTTTGAGGATCATGTCGCTCAGCGATGCTTTACTTGATTTCGGACAGTTTACGACTGTATGAAAAGGTCGAAAAAAAATGGTTAGTCTGGAGATAGACAGTGGAGAACACAATGATTCTTTCAATAAACAGTACCTGCAGTATCTTTTGAGCAGATAAAAAAGTGCTCAAAGGAAATTGACTGATTCCTCTCAAAGTTCAGCCCGTCTTTGCCGAGCACAACAATGTACACCATGTGATCACTGCCGAACAGGTACATTGTGCGGTTGAAGTTGAAGGCGCCAACGATGCGGGGCACCGACTGACAGTGCTCAGCAGGCGAACAAAGGTCGAATGCTGAGGATGATGAAGCACTGAGAGCAGTCCAGGAGACAGTCTGGTTGTACTCGTTGACCGCCACCCTGCTCACCACCTTCCGCTCACTGCTTTCCGGTGCTGTTATCATGAGCATGTCAGCAAGTGGAGTGAAAGAAGTAGGCACAAAGACTGGTTCCAGTATGTTGAAAAAGGAGAAGCTTCTCTTTTCACCAGTAGTGAGATCATAGCCGAAACTGGTCAACTTGCTGCTGCCATTCGCTGCTCCAAAGTCGATAACATTGAGAAACAGCTTAGAGCCGAAAGTTGCCGTGAAGACGTCACGTCCATTGGAGATGCTCTCGCTGACGTCGGACTGATTTAGAGCAGGCCACTTGGAGAAAAGGCTCTTTGGGCGGTAGTGCTCAGCAATGTGAAGCTGATGAGTGTCCAGGTTTAGCTGATTGAGGTGCACCTCAAAGACGACCAGCTCTCTGTTGATCACAGTCACATGGGAGGCATTAACTCCAACACTGAACAGGGGATATGGCTTATGATTTTCAAAAACTTGGCATGCTCTCTAAAAAGAATGAAAGTGTAAACTCCAGTGTTTAGGTCCAAGTTGAGAAAAGCACACTTACCGAACATCTGATTGCAAGCACCAGAAAGCAGAAGAGTGCCACTCTCAAAGGACATTTGTTTCCGGTCATTTGAGCAAGTTTTCGGTAGTGAAAAGTAAAAGTGAACTCATTTTGCTAAAGGAAAAAGGTTCCTTTTATGCACTTTGACTTACACTATTGGTTTTTTGCAAGTGCACCATCAAATCTGTTTCGAACAACTGTAGTCAACAATAGTCAACTTCTGGTGATATCTTGAAAACATGCTTTTGACAGCTGCACTTTTTGTTCTCTTTTTATCGAACTATGATGAAGATGTCTGCCAGAACCCATCGCCCACATCCCACTACCACCACTTTGCCGATGATCATCATCTGGCTGGTGTTGCTTGTACACTTTAGCTTACCCGTCAACGGCGCAAAGAACTGCAGCCAAAACAAATCTCCCTCCTGTAAATTTGCGAAGGTAAAGAACACCTTATGGTAATTCTGTAAATAGCCTTTGGTAATCACTCCCATGTTACTGCCACTAGACCTGCTGGGACAACAAAGTGTACCTGGCGCTGGGCGTGGTAGCCTCAGCGTACATTCCCAAACTGCTGCCCCACATAGGCAGCGGAGGACTTTCCGCCCTCCACTGGGCCATCTACCAGTCTGCCAGAGTGCTGAGAGCGAAGAACATTGAGCCGATGGAGGAGTTCAAGCTGAAGTCCCCAACAACGCCTCCTTCTTTCATCTTGCCAACACCAAATGAGGAGGAGGAGGAGGAGGAGGATGACCGACTGCTGCTGCCAGTGCTGGCCATTCTTCTCTTCGCTCTGCTGTGCGCTCTCCTCCTCCTCTGGAGCTGCTACTGTCGAGGGCAGTCAGCAGAGAGGTGGACCACCCTCAAGGAAACAACGGGACGGCACTTCAGCCGCCTCTGTCCCTGTTGTCCCACTGCTGCTCAAGAGGGGGAGGAGGAGGAGAAGGGAAACACTGCTGCCAGCAACATTCAACAGCAACAGCAGCAGATAGCTGGCTACAACCCCGGCGAAATGTTGTCCCTCATCATGGAGGCACCGGCTGAGAACAGCGAGCAGCCTTTTGACGCCTGGCCAAAACGGGGAAAGTCCAAGAAAACGAAGAAGAAGAAGAAGAAAAGAAAGACCACTTCCCCACTTCTGTTCGAGTCAAGCGTCACGACTGAGGAGGCGAGTAGTAGTGAGGCGCCGAAAAAGCACAAGAAAAAGAGCCGCAGTCGAAGATCTTGAATCCTGCTTGTGTTCACTATTCAGTTGCACATTTTATTTTGCCAAGTTTGATGGCTGTACATTTGATCCCTTTTACGACATTGCACATTGTCGACTTATAGTAAATCGTAAAAGTAATCCAGTCCTTGTCCGATTTCCCAGATAGACAGACCAGTGCCCATTGTGCTTGCCAGTTCAATTCGCTTGTGAATTGAGTACAGCGAAGGGAAGAATACTCGACTGCGACCGACGGACTCTCTGGAGTTAAAGGGAAAATAGTTTTAGTTTGTAGGCGAAATAGTAAACACTCACTTGTACTCAAAGTAGTGCTCAGCAGAGGACTGATCGAACATAATCTTCGGCCGGTGTTTGTCGAGAATTTCAATGTACCTTTTTATAAAGCAAAAACTTTAAAAAACGAAATCTTCAGTTGTCAACCGTTTACCGATTGCCCACAATTGGACCGCCACCGTCGACTGAGTAGTCGTAGCCGTAAAAGTTCAAACCAAGCAGGATTTTTTTGCGTATAGGACTAGAGTTCTTTGGCGTCAAGGACTGAATGCACGCCTTCATCCAGGGAAGAGGGCTGTTCGGGCCTGGCCGAGATGGATCAGAGTAATCGTACGTCATCAGACTGAAACCCTTCACGTAAGGCGATAGACGTTCAATGTCATCCTTTTGGAAGGTGCTCAATGAGCCTCTAGAAAAGTTCAAATTAGTAGGATGAAACTTTTAATTTTTAAGCCTACCCAAAGTAAAGCGGCGGAGGAACGGCAAGGAAAAGCTCTAGGTTGTGCTTCTTAAAAACTTCACTGAACAGTGAAAACATGTGAACTAGATCCCTGTAAAAAGAGGTTAATTAGTCACATTAAACATGCGAAAATTAGTCAGAAAACACATACAAGCGATGCTGACCGCCGTATGCCCGCCAGATTTCAATAACGTAGCCATTAAAGTCGTACTTCTGAAAATTGATCAAAATTCAGGCAAATGGTAATTAGTTCATAAACCACCCAACTGCACCTTTGCAAAGTCACTTAGATGCTCAGCTATAGTCTTGACCAGTTTATCACGACTCAAAAGAAGCAAATATTGCGAATGCTGCATTTGTTCAAAGATAATACGAGGAACTGCAAAACAAAATCGATAAAAAATAAGACAATGGAGCACACTAAGTGGACGTTAAAATCTTGCCAATTTTTATTTCCGGGTTCGCACTGCGCAAGTCTTGCATCCACTGGTAGTCGATGTCATGTGTTCCACCAATGATGATGTCCTCCTGTGCGTCATTTAGCCTGGCCTGCAGCCACACCGGTGATATGTGGGTAAACTTGTTGGCGAACCACTTGGCAATGTCGTATCCATGCGAGTTCCACTAGAACAGTTCTAATAGTTACAAAGTGACATTCAAAGTTTTTTTTCCCACTTACAGGCGTGACATAGGCGAGGACGGTGCCATTAAAGTCCCGTTGCCCTTGTTGAGAAACAGAATACGATTTGTGCTCTCGCAAAATGTCTTTGGGCTTTGAGCTGGTAACGACGAGAGCTCTATCAAAGACCGTATCGTTACCCGGTGAGTTGGCTTCGATAGGCTAAAGGGGGAAAAGTCAGATTTACAATAAAAATTTAATTTATTGAATCTTCAAATTACCTGGAATGACTTGGAAGGCCTTTTCACATCGTTTGGCCCAATTGTAGCGCCAATTAAAGTGAACCCACAACAAAAAATACAAAAAACCAAAAAAGGTGAAAAATGATTGGCAATTGTCATTTCGCTTTCAGCCAAATGTAAATTCAACCACAGAATAATTCAAAATGTCGGGCAGGACTGATTGACAGTCGGTGTAACCAGGAAGGGAGTCCAGGTGTAAAGAAATCACAAATCAATAAGGTCGCTATGTTTGGCAGGTGGCGATGTCATAACAACAACAACAACAACGGCAGCAGTGGTGGTGGTGGAATGCAAATACGACAAGCGTTGGAAACACAATTGTAATTCAAATGCCGCCCACTGCTAGGGCGGAGACGACATCGATTGGCAGTCGCTCCAAATGGAATGGAATATCGCTGATTGAGATCGACCGGTTGAACCAGGATACCCAAACAACCAGAGACCCGCTCTATATAGCATCCTATTTCAACTGGAACAGCTGCTGCTACTGCTGCTGATGCTGCTGCTGATTCGCTGCTCCCTGCTCTTGTTTTGGTGCTGAAGTAAGGTGTCGTACAAGATAGATTTGGCCAAGCTGTCATTTGTCTCCTTATCTCATTCGTCTCAGTCGCACCACCACCACCACCACCACTTTGCCCAAAGATGAGTTCCAAAGACAAGCTCAACGTGTTCCCGTCGCGGATGAACCTCACCAACATGAAACTTCGACTGAAGGGCGCTCAGAAGGGGCACTCGCTGCTGAAGAAGAAGGCTGATGCGCTCCAAATTCGTTTTCGCTCCATCCTCAAGAAGATTATCGAGACAAAGAGCATGATGGGCGACCTGATGAAGGTGGCCTCTTTCAGTCTGGCGGAGGCCAAGTTCACCGTGGGCAGTGACTTCAATCACATCGTCCTGCAGAATGTGACCAACGCGCAGATCAAAGTTCGCTCGAAGAAGGACAACGTTGCAGGCGTCACACTGCCCGTCTTTGAAACTTTTCAGAACAGTAGCGACTCCAATGAGTTTGCCGGTCTCGCCCGAGGTGGCCAACAGCTGGCGAAGATCAAGCGCAACTACGCCGAAGCAATTCAACTGCTGGTAGATCTTGCCTCGCTCCAAACTAGCTTCATCACCTTGGATGAGGTCATTAAAGTGACGAATCGTCGTGTGAATGCCCTCGAGTACGTGGTCATTCCTCGCATTGAGCGCACCATTGCGTACATTTCCTCGGAGCTAGATGAACTTGAGCGCGAGGAGTTTTTCCGCCTGAAAAAGGTTCAAGAGAAGAAGAAGAAGGTTCGGGCAGCGAACGATGCCAGGATGAAGGAGCTCAAAGAGAAGGGCAACTTTGTCGAGCCAGCCAACATTTTGACCAACGACCACGACGATGATCTTCTCTTCTGAGCCTTCCATCATCTTCAACTCTTGCTTCTTTCCAGTGTAACCGTGTGCATTTTCTTCTTCCACCACTTATTTATATTCTTTCAATGTGGTTTTACACATTTTTCTGCTGTAAATAGGCCTTTTGTTTCCACTTACAAGGAATCTCCTCTTCAGTATTGTTGTTTCTTCACCGCTAGAACAATGTTGCCAAACACAGTCTAGAAGAGTCAACGTTCAGAGTTTTTATATTAAGCGTTACCGTAGATCTGTTACAAATAAAATAAAAGTGATTTGAAATGAACAAATGCGTTGTAGCTGTATAAATAGGAGCACTAATGGTTGTTTGTTATTGTTCTCTTGCTTAAGAAAGTGCTCATATTTTCCATCATGAATCCTCGACTGCCGTACAATCACTGTCGAGTTCCACTGCCGAACAGTCGGGCTCGTCCAATGATCGGCCAAGCTGGCCCGACAAAGTTCTGCTATGAGGTTCCATTCGACCAGGACTACGGTCACTTTGGCGTCCACTTGGCAACTCGGTTCCACTACTTCTCCGTCAACACCTCAGCCAAGATCGACCAGTGCTACCTTCCCGTTGAGATTTCCATTGTTGAGTTTTGCTTCAAACAGGGCACCATTAGAAGTTATCATCAGTTTCTCGAGCAGAACATTCCTAAAGGACTCAGCTATGACGCCATACTGCAGCAGGAAAAGCACCGCATCAACACGGAAAAGAAAGGCGAGGCAAAGATGAATGCCGTCTTTGGGGAGATAGTTGACTTTTTCAATCAGTCTTCGGTGATTGTCATGTTCTGTGAGGATAGCAAACTGAAGCAGAACATTGACATTCTCCATTGGTTAAAGTCAAAATACAGGTGAGAGTATTCTCATTGACGATTTGAACTGCTAACAATTTTACCTTTTTTTCAGCGAGCAGAACAAGCAATGTGTTAGCACCGTAAAGATGTACGGCATCACACAACTGGCTCAACACTTTCTGGAGGCTTCTGGCAGTACTCTGTCACCCAAGAACCTGATTCGGTTGATGCAGAAGCCCTTCTTTGACTCGTATCTCAGCAAGCAGTGCCACTACCATCGCATTCTTCCGGGCAACCTTTGCACCGAAGATGATGCTTACAAGATGGCTTATGCTTTCATCTTTGCCATGGCTGTCATTCACGAGATTCCTCTTCAGTCACTGGCCATACCGAATATTGCCGACATGGAGCCCTTTCTGGAGAAGATTGTACAGCGATTTTCCGAGAAGAACTAAAATGTTGCCTTTTGAATCTTGACTATTTAAACTATCCATTGAGTAACAATAGATATTCCCATGCCTTCTCGTTGAAAAGGCAACAACAAACATCTCCAAGTCACACATCACGTTGATTTTATTTGTTTCTATGATCTCAGTAAATCTCCCGAATAAAACTCCCAGTTCATCATGGCTAAAAGTCTTCGAAGCAAGCGGAAGAGGAAGATGCGCGCCATCAAGCGAATTCGCTACGGTGAAAAAGAGCTGCAGCGGCTGAAGGAGATGGTGGCCAAAACGGAGGAGAAAGAAGCGAAAGAGTCGACCGTACTTCACAAACTCCAAACAAAATTCACCGTAACCTCCATGGACACGGACAACCAGACGCTGGACGAGTCCAAGGCAAAAGTGTCCAAAGCTTTGGGTGCAGCAGTGATGGAGACGGATATTCTGGAAGCAAGTGCACACAAGAAAAAGACGATGCTCAACGCCAAAGGACAATATCCCGAGTGGATGAACTCTCGCCGTCTTAAGAAGCAAAAGGCCGTTGTAAAACGATTGAAAAATAAAAAGAAAAAGTAAATGATCAGGACTTCTGCTGATATCGATAAAAGCAAGTGCTTCAAGCTTTTTAAAACTCCATTTTCACTTCTCTGTACATGTCTTTTCTACACACCTTGTTAATAAATAAAACAAGTATTTTATTTGGATTTTAAATTTCTTTATTGTCTATAGACTAAAATTTAATTTGATAACTTTCAAAGAGCGATTCCATGAGAATTCACAAGAATTCAATAAAAATCAAATTTGGTAACGTCTTCTGTGAACGGCGCAGAAAAATTGCACGTGCTGAAAAAGTTGGATTGTTGTCATTTGGATTTTATTCTGTGGCTCAGGATTCAAAAGATGACCGTTGCTGTCGAGGGAACAGCTCCTCAACTACAGTCTCCCGACATAATGGCTGAACAAGAGCAAAAGAAGAGCCCCGTCACGATTGCCCAGTTAAAGGAGCTTAGCTCGTATTTCAGCGAGCTGATTGATACAATTCCAGCAAAAGTGTACTTCTCGCAGAACTCCGATGTAATCGAGAATATTGAGGTGAACAAGCGAGCCGTCTTTGAAGACTCGAATCTCTCGAATAAGGCAAAGAACAAACGGATCAAACTTGACCCGACGCAATATCAAAAAGTGTCCGATGTGGCGAATGCATTTCACGAGAAGAAAAAGGCCGAAAACAAAATGGGCGAATTGAAGAAGAAGCTGGCTAAACGAATCAAAGAACTGCGTGCAGCCAGAGGCGCAAATGAGCCAGAAAAGAAAAACCGAAAACGTTCCGCTTCTGAGAGTAGCGTTAATGGATCGGTCACCTCAAATGGAAAGTCTGATAGTCCTTCCACGAAGATACCTAAAATATACAACAAAGAAGGTAATGTTTATTATTTGACAGAATGACCTTGATCTAACTGAAACATTTTCTTAAACAGGAAATCTCGTTTTCTCTAAATTTGACTTTGCTTCACACGTTGATCTTGCTGCGGAGAAAGCGCTTGAAAAGTCCAAGGAGAAGAAACCATCATTGAAGGGACTCTTGTCTAAAGCAAAGAAGGAGGACGATAAAATTACCCGTCTAGAGCAGACCAACCAGACTGCGGCCACTAAACTGAAGGAGAAGAAAATGTGGCAGAGCGCTTTGGAGAAGGCTGAGGGCAACAAGGTGAAAGACAATCCTAAACTGCTTGAAAAGGCACTCAGCGTCAGGAAAAAGCTAAAGGTTAAGCACGCCAAAGCTTGGGAAGAGCGAAAGAATAATGTGGAAAGCCGTATGAAAAAGAAGCAAGAACGCCGACGTAAAAACCTTGATGACCGAAAACAGAAAAAGCAGAGCAAGAAGCTAAAGTTTCTCAAGAAAAAGGGGCGAATTCCTGACTAGGTAAAATGTGTTCATGACTGTTTTAATGTTTTATGTACAATATGCTTTTTCAAATACAAATCACATGGTTTTACTGACAAGTGGAGCGCTAACCACCAGTCGTTAGTCTGTCTTTTGCTGTTTGTTACTTTTGTAAGCTCTCATCTGCACGATGGAGAAGATGACGATGGCGAGAAAAAACACCGAGCCGATGGCGACTGGAATGCCCAGCACCAGGCCGATTGAGATCTTTGGGAAAAGCGATGGAATGATGTGGTCTTCATTGAGCAGCGGCACCAGGATGATCCACAAGCTGTAGTAGATGATGAAGACCGTCGTCACTGACAGTATAAAGATGCCTATCGGGCGGTCATATCCCTGCAAGGGTTAAAAAAGATGAGATAATGATTCTCACTTTGCAGACAAATCTTTCTTACCGCAAATTCAATCAACATTGTACTTTGACCATACTCAAGTTGATAAGGGCGTTGATAAAGTGGTCAAAGTGGTCAGAGAGAAAGCTGGTTGACAGAAAAGATCGGCTCTTTAACAGCGGCTGCCGTCCTGAGAGAACGTACCCCGGCCGCCTTCCGTGTAAGCGCGACGCACTGCCTAATCTGCCACCTTCAAACGATGGTCGGCATTGTTCAGTCGTCGACCAACTTCTCGTGCAGCAGCAGCAGCAGCTTTGCCGGCAACGTGCTTCCACTCACTCTCGCCTGTCTCCTCTCCGCCGTCTGCCTCGCCACCGACGCTCCTCTTCAGCACACCCAACCACCAAACACTCCCTACCGAACAATGGCCGCCGCTAACCAGGAACGAACCTTCATCATGGTGAAGCCCGACGGTGTCCAACGTGGACTGGTCGGCGAGATCATCAAGCGCTTCGAGGTGAAGGGCTTCAAGCTGGTCGCCCTCAAGTTCCAGCAGGCGAGCGAGGAGCTGCTGAAGAAGCACTACGCCGACCTGGCCGGCCGCCCTTTCTTCCCCAGCCTCATCAACTACATGCAGATGGGCCCCGTCGTGCCCATGGTCTGGGAGGGCCTGGGTGTGGTCAAGACCGGCCGTGTGATGCTCGGCGAGACCAACCCCGCCGACTCGAAGCCCGGCAGCATTCGCGGCGACTTCTGCATCCAGACTGGCCGCAACATCATCCACGGCAGCGACAGCGTCGAGTCCGCCAACAAGGAGATCGCCCTCTGGTTCAAGCCCGAGGAGCTGACCAAGTACAAGCCCGCCCAGTACGAGTGGGTCTACGAGAACTAGAACTGCAGCTTGCACAGCACTCGCACTTCTAGATTCTAGAACCACCTGCTTTTTTCCAAATCATGTACCGCATCAGCAAGTACAAATAAAAAGTAATACTGTCTTTAAGTAAAGGATGTCTATTGATTGATTGGGTGATTGAGTGACGGGCTTTGAGACAGTTCCACTGGCAAATGCCACTGGCGCACAGACGCAGCACATTGTCATTAGGTAGTGTCATTAGGCAGTGACCTTGAGCACTTGTCAGTCGCATTGAGCACTCTCCGCGACCGTCGCCGTCTCCGTTCCAGCTCATACGTGTGTACTTATCAACGCCAGTCTGTACGTGCAACTGCTGTCGTAGTGCGAGTACTCATGTAGATGTCGACGTAACTGCTCATTGCTAGACTTCTCCACAGATCGAATGAGCTTCTCCAGTTTCCACTTGGTGGTAGTGCCTGCCTGCTTCGCATCGGCTACACCACCACTACCACCGCCAGCATTAGCTTCCTCAAGCACCTTCGCCTTGATGGGCGAGCTCTCTCGAAAGAGAGCATGGCTCAGGTGGTGAATGAGCATGCAGTACAGTACCGGACAGGCTCTCGGGTTCAGCAGTTCACAGAGCAGCGTCCGCAGGTAGATTTCCAGCGTCTCGAGGTTACTTTCCAGCGGAAAGAGCAAACTCTCCATTGGCAGTATTAGCTGCACGAGTAAATAATAGTGTTAGAAAATGAGAACTGACCGTCTCAGAGATAAAGCCCTTACCTGTTCAAAGTTTAGAAGCACCACTCGAATCACTGAAGAGTGCTCAGATAGGAAGAAATTGCGAAAATATGTAGAGCACTTTGGTTGAAAAAACACCAGCAGGTAGTTGCAAAAGACGGGATCGCCATAAGAGCAGTTCTCAAATTGGTCGACAAACTTGCCAAAACTACATAAAAAAATACGGATCAGCTTGAGAAATCACAGTGGTCAGGCCCAACTTACAAGTCAACGACATTTCCATATCCAGGAATGGTGTCTCCGTTGGAGCAGACAATTCCTTCTTCTGTCTGAAGCATACTCTGCAGAAACCTTTTCAGTAGCGCCTGAATGTGCTCATTGAAGAAGTGGCCATCATCCACGAGAAAGACGGAGGAAATGAAAAGGAAGAGGCTGCTATTGGAGATGCCATTCCGCGGCAGGTGCTCCGGAAAGAGACGGGTCACCAGGTGGATAAACTGCAGACAGGACAGCAGCTCCTCCAGCTCAATGTTCATCTGTGCATCAGAAGCGGCCTTGGCCAGCAGCGGGTGAAAGAGCCAGTAGTGCGTTTCAAAGCGAGAGAAGCCCCGGTAAACATCTCGAAATGCGGTAAACTGCGCCTCGGAGTAGGCGGCTTCAGTGGATGGTGAGAGTGTGGCGTAGAGCTGGTGGTTGAAGAGAACCTGCTCGACGATCTGCCTCTTGATGGCATTCGTGTTGAGAATGTTCAGGTGCAGTGCAAAGCGAAGCGCCGCTCTGCAGGCTTCAGGCCTGCCGCCCTGGCCATCAGCGGCACTGTGCTTGGCAATGAGCAGACACGCCTGCGAGACAATGTTAATCTCAATCAGGTCGAAGATGTTGGAAGCAAAGTCGCGACTGATGTTGGCCGTCACCAGGGCGATGTACTCGCTCAGACGGGAGATCACCTTGCTGCTGGCAGTGTAGGTAGTAGTCGTCGGTGGCAGACTGGAGGCGACGCGAACCAGTGCGTTCAGCAGACAAATGGGCGAGTCCGCATTGAGCAGTGGCACACTTCGAGCGCCCTTGAAGTAGATGGCCCCGAAGGAGGGGTGATTCGCCGAGTCGCGCAGTGTCCCCTGTGTCTCCTGCTTCAGTGTGGCGGTGTTCGAGTTGCCTCGGCACAGCTCAAACAGCCGCCCGCCAAATCGGTCATTTTCGCAGAACAAACTGACAAAGGCCAGCCGGAGAAAAGCGTCATCGAGCTGTCGGTGCTTGAGAATAAACTCCGTCAGCACTAGAAGACACGTGCAGGTGTCGAAGTCAGGTACGATGCTGTCGGCGTTGATCAGCGTCAGCCACCGCATGGCAATGTCAAAGAGATCAAAGGAGTACACGGGGGCGAGTTCATTCGCCTGACCGAGTATTTCGTGGTACATCTTCACCAGAGTAAAGATACACGAAGCAAACTGAAAGTCAAACGTAGAACGGCGGTGATCACTTTCAGCCGGTTTCAAACTTTTGCAAAAGTTTAAAATTTTCACAAAAAACGGGAACATTTGTCGAAAGTTGTTCTTCAGCACGTCGAGGAAGGCGTGATTGTACCGTGGCGAGACGAAACTGAGCAGCTTCAGCCACGTTCGAAGCGACTCGATGCTAATTTGAAGCAGTGCTCGACTGGTGGTGCTCTGTGACACATCTTCAGGATTGAGAGACAGCGAGAGATTCAGCGAGTCGATGAAGGCGATGTCATTGAAGCGGTCAAAGAGGCGAATCAGGGATGAGGGCAAAGCGGCGTCGGCGCCAGTGTCCGACATAATGGAGGAGATGCAAACTCGCAGCAGCTTAAACGCCTTGCAGTGCATCAGTCGGCACTGGCCCATTAGTACGCTTCGATTGATCAATTGCGAGCTGAGGGCATCAATCAGATTGGACTGGAGAATCGCCTCCGCCGCCGCCTTAGAGTGACGGCCCATGCGAATGAGAATGTCCAAAATTTCCTCCACAAAGACGACGTCCTCCGAGGCGTGCACAAAACTGTTGATGAGGTAGGCGAATCGCTGCAGAATGGACGTGCGAGTGAGCAGGCAGCCGACCAGGTCGTACATCGCATACTGCTCATCGGTCACCTTCTCGTCAATCTCCACGTCGCCTTCAAGAAGGGGCAGCAGCTTCAGGTCGATTCGGTAACCATAGCCCAGGTAGTCCTCAAAGAGAAGGTAGCCTCGGTCGAGAAACAGCTCATCGTAGAGGGTGTTGCAGAGGAGGGCTTTCAGGGTGCTGATGGCACACTTCCAAATGGTTTCCCCGGTGTCGTCGAGGCAGGTGCGCACCACCAGCACAAGTGGCGTGTCCTTCAGCAGATACTCCGTCAGGTTGGCGTTAAAGACGGCGTCATACACTCCTAAGTGGGCCTTGCTGATGATCTTCTCAAAGACCTTCAGGGCGATTTGCTTCTGCGACGGAAAGGAACTTTGAAGGTACATGAACAGCTCGTTCACCGTGTAGCCCGGTCGGTCAGCCTCATCGCCGTGGTGGTGCAGACCTTCGTGGACATCAATTTCCTCGGCTTTCTCCGGGTCAATCAGATCGCCCTCAAAGTTGAATCGGGCGGAAAACTCTATAGAGCCTTTGGAGTCCTTCACGTCGCCTTTCTTTGGAATATCGCCTAGCCAGCTGAGTTTTTCCTTTTCAATAACAGACATATTGGCGTACTTTTTTGTTTGCACCTCTTCGATTGGAATGGCCAACTTTTCGCTAACAACATCTTCAACTTTTGATTTTTCATTTGTCAACTTTTCGGTAGATTTTTCAATCTCTTCCCTTTCCTTCTGTTCACTTTCTTTGATGACATCGGAACGATATTTAAATTGTTTGCTCTGCAAAAAAGCTACCGTTTTGGGATTTAATTTTTGAAGCAGTTCAGCTCGTTTGGCTTCAATTTCCTCAACGCTCATACTGTCAATAAGTTGTTTATTTTGATGTTTAATTTCTGAGATTTCTCTCTTCCAACTTTTGCTGCCTAGGCCTGTTCCAGTAACAATACTGAAATCCTCATCAGGAGTGACAGCTTGAGCCGCCGGTGCAGATTTTTTCATGTACTTTTGTGCATAAAGACTAGGTCCACGAGTTGAAGTGGTTGTCCTTTTCAGCGACAAATTTTCAGCCACTGGAAATCCATTTTCACTTGTAGCTATGTCAGAACTGCGATTGACATACATCATTGAATACTCTGGATTATGGCTCAAATCACGCTCCACAATTTGTATGTTAAAATCAAAATTTAATGCTGTTGGTGTTGCTGTTTCTGGAGCGGACGTACATTCTTTTTTATCGGTTGAATTCGGTTTTGATTGATCAGTTGTTGGCGGCTTTGAAGTGCTATTGTTGTTGCCATTTGTTTTCTTTTGCCGCAAAAATTCCTCTTGCTGACGCAACAACGCATCCTCATCCTCATCTTTTGTGGGCCTTTTAGAGAACATCTTCAAGGTATTCCTAAAAAGAAAAAGAATAGTAAGAACTCAAAATGAGATTCATCAATCAACACTCACGCAGTCACATGGCGAAAAATACTAATTTTCAACAAAAAAATCAAAACATTACACTGCCCTTCAGTAAAAGACGTACACAACTTTTTGAAACCAACTGGAGTTGAATGGACTTACTGGATTTCTTCGTTTCTCTCCTCTCCTCTGTCATAGGAAAAATCTTGCTCATTCTGGGCTAGTTCAGACATCATTTTATTATTATTTTTAGAAATAAAACAGCTGTAATTGCTAACTTTATTTGCTGCAGGATCAGCCATACATCAATGGAATTCACCAGGCGATTTGGGAAATATTTGACCAGTAGGTTGACCATCACTTGTACTTCTTCTGGCGCTTGACGCCCACATCGAGGTAGTCGTAGAGGCCGCCCACCGGGACGATTCGACCGCTGATGAGGAAGCCGACGAATGAGCGAAGCACGGCGCCGCCGACCAGCACCAGGGCGACATTGAGGTGGCGCATGAGAAAGCCGCTCTCACTGGAGCCGGGGAAGATGCTGGCGAGGAAGAGCAGCTGAAGGGGCAGGACGACGGCAAAGGTGAAGAGAGCGTGCGAGTGACGTCTCATCACCGACTTGAAAGTCTTCCCGGGCACCAGCTCCAGGAGGCTGTCGTGGGCCAGGCAGTACAGGGCGGCCATGCCCGTTGGCTGCTTGATGCTCTCACGAACGCTCACGGTGGACATGGCAAAGCGGAGAAAGGTGGAAAACAGTTGTTATGCTGTAATCGGGAAAAAGACTACAAAGCTTTGTTTGGAAAGCAACTAAAGATGCGTCAGCTAAAAAGCTGTCGAAATTATTTCGAACATTTGGTCTTTTGGAATAGTTAGATAGATTTGTTTTATAAAAAGGCGGCTTTATTCTTCTGTTGTAAAAATAATTACAGCTGTTATATTTGCAAAAACAAAAACAAAAAAGTCCACATTGTTGATACAGGTGGTGCTTGAGAAGCAGAACTGAAGACTGGGCCGCAGACTTGATGTGGATGATCATGACTAGAGTGAACGTGTGAGTGGGGGGTAGAGCGGATTCGGGGAATGGGCAGTTAGGGAGAAGTGCAATCCTTAGTAGGCGAGCTCAGTGCCCCAAGGTCGATAGTGCTTGACGGAGCTCTGTGCAGAGCTGCCATTTGCGCTGCCATTGAGGGCGCCATTGTTGGCTCCTCCGGGCACCCCGGGCGCGTGGTGGTGAGCGTGGTGGTGATGGTGGGCGGCGGCGTGTGAGTGCACCATGGGCGGCATGTAGCTGGCAGTGGGCGCAAAGTAGTGCGCTCCGGCGGCGGCCGCAGCATAGGGAGCGTACGAGGCGTAGCTGGAGGCCACCGCCGAGGGCAGGGCAGTGGAGGCAGTGCTGGGCAAGACCGCCCCCGAACCGGAGCTGTAGCCCGTGAAGGCGGAGGGCGACTTGGCAGAGAGACCGTTGACTACCTGCTGACCACTGCCGTTCAGCTGAGACCCAGCGGAGGAGCCCGATGAGCCACTGCTGCCGGCCATCATTGAGCTGCCGTCCAGTGAACTGTAGCCCGTTGAGCTGTTGTAGCTGGCCGAGCTGTACGCCGAGTGCTGCTGCTGCTGTGAGCTACTACCCGAGGAGGAGTTGTGCAGTAGTTGGGAGGCATCGCTTGCATTACCACTGGAGTTGTGACTAGACTGCAATTGCTGCTGCTGTTGTTGCTGCTGGTGACTACCACTGCCACTGCCGGACACAGTGGACGGCGTGGTGGAGGAGGAGGGCACTAAGGTGCCAGAGGAGGAGGCGGCAGAGCCTCCCGAGGTGGAGGCGCCAGTTCCGGTGGCCAGCGGCGGGTACATAGGCGTGGTGAAGAGGCTGGGATTCCAGCCGGTGCATGACTTGAGACTGAGCTCCCGCTGAGAGGAGTAGGTGTGCAGGTGGGTCATCAGTCGCAGGCGAAGTGGGTCCTGGAAGTCGATGCCCTCGTGGACTGCCAGGTAGCGCGCCACCTCGGTGGCCGCCTCTCGGAAGCCAATCAGGTGGTAGTCGGTGGCGAACTTGTGCGGGTCAAAGGAGAAGGCGTCGAAGCCTGAATGAGGAAGGAGAAAAGGAAGAAGAAAGAAAGGTTAGTTTGTGTGCGCTACAACAACAACAGAAAGAAACTAGTATCGTCAAGACTCATTAAGCTGACGACTGAAAGTTGTTAGTAAGGAAGAAGAAGAAGAAAAGGTGTCAGAGCAAGATTGCAAGCAAATCACCGTGGGAAAGAGCAGTGCTATAGTGAATCACCCGAACCAGGCACCACCGATTGGCGGCAAACACTCTTTGCCAGTGTCTATATCAGTATTGTCCTCCATTAGCCACTCTCATCTTTCGGGTAACACTGCGTCGATCTGCTTCAGTTGCGGAGAAAGAGCAAGAAAGGCCAACCAACAGAGGCGGAATAGGCATTCTTGCACCTTCTCATTCACAAGAATAAGAGCGTGATCAACACCACCACAACCAGCAGCAGCACCTCTGCTGATGATCGATTGTCCTGTGACTTGCACTGAAGAGAATAAAGATGCACGCTGCTGCTAGTGCTAATCACGATGAAGCTCATCATCATCATCATCACCCGCAGCCTCGTAATCGGCGACCTTAGATTGCCTGTCAGTGCACAGTGCACTGCAGACAAAACAAAAACATGAATGAAAAGGAGAGAAAGAAAGATTGGAGAAGAACTAGCTGCAGAACTAGCGTCACTGGCCTGGCGATTCTGTGCGCCAAGCCAGAGGACAGGCTGCTGTTGCTGCCGCCACCGCTCTTTCTCTCATTTGCAGCTACAGTAAACAAGAGAGAACGCAAAGGAACGTCTTCTGCCGGGCGACCAGTTTGTGACCTGTCATCGCCCGACGTCTGTGCCCCCCCCCCTCTCTGTGGCTTCCTTCGCTTCTTCTCTGCTCACTCATTCACCACCGACACCGTCACCCGGCGGTCATCGCCACTCAAAGTGGTGGTGGTGGTACACTAGCGAGGACTAATAGGATTTCTGGTTCCCACGCTCCTGCATCAAGAACTCTCTCCCTTCTTCTTCTCTAGTCAAAGGGCAACTCGGAGTGCCGAGGAAGAAGAAGAGAGGCAACTGTAGGAAGGAGCACCGAGCAGGAGAGGGAGAAGAAGTAAATGAAGTAGAAGTGCTCAACAGTGGAAGAGGACAGAAGGGGACAACTGCAGCAACAGCAGACGTGCCAATCGACGCGCGGCGCGTTGGTCATTAAGCCATGACGATAATGACGCTCCGAGGCTCCGGTCCTTCAGCTAGCCAGTTCATCAGAGCTACAGGCTAATTTGCCTGCGCCAGCAACTATTTCACAACGAGCACACTGTTCAGCGGTGTCCAATCCTTCACTGCTGGGCAAAGTGCACTTCTGGCGAAAGTGACTTCTGTTGCCGAGGCTGACTTTGTAGCAACAATGTTGCTGCTGTGATTTCCTCTGTCAGTAGTGGCTAGGTAGTCGAGTCCACCAGCGAATGATGTCCACAACGAGCTCATCAACTTTGATAGCTCTAGCTACATAATCGGTGTGCCTGTTTGCGTCGATTGACTGACCATGAGACGATAGCTACTGCAATTAAAGACCAATTAAAGAGTCGCATGCAGATTCACCCAAAAGAAGATCGGGGTGCAGCAGCCTAAATGGTTCATCTCCTCTACTCAAAAATTGCCTACAGCAAATGAACTAATTAAAAGTGACAGCAATAGATCAGTTGCAAGGGAATTTTGAATGATCACAGTGGTGCACTCGGCCAATTATGACAGAAAAGGAAGAGAAGTTGGCAAAGCTCAATAATCAGCAGAGCGAAAACTCAAAGTGTTCAAAATGACACTATCCAAGGGCCAGTGATAGACACTAAACCAAAAAATAATTAGCAAAATTGCTAAAATGTGAGAAAAACACATGAGCTAAGGGATGATTTGTGCACTTTTTTAAGGCCAGTTTTTCTGAAAGTTCCCCTTTATCTTGTGCTTAGTAAAAATTCAAGTGTAACACAAGAAGTGTTTGCTGAAAAGAGTAGCTTACCTTTAGAATGCAGCATGCGAAGATGGTCAACGGTGAGCTGTAAAATTTCTGCCTTCTCTAGCTTTGCAGAGCCTTGCTTCTCAAAAGCTGCCGGAACGAGGCGTTTCAGTTCGTGGAGGGAGTTGTTGATGCGGTCTCGACGACGCTTCTCAATCAGACCGCGGCGTTTCTTGCGACTCATCAGGTGACAGTTGCCCTCCATGTTGCTGTCTGCCAGCTGCAAACTGTTATTAAGAAAAAACAAAAAAGAATGAAGTTTAGTTGAAGATGATGTGATTGATCAATAGTAGAAATGCTGGAAAAACAAAAAAAGCACACCAGTTCTAACCTAAACTTGTCATGAAAGGACGCCGACGAGGAGATCGAAGGACAGTGGGTGACAATGGGCAAAGTCGGCGATGACTGCAAGCCCATGTTGGGCGTATTTGCCGTCATCGACCGTCGCCACATTCTTCAGCAGTATTATAACAGGTAGGTCGCTTCACTGATTAGCTGTTCAGCTGTGATCAAGTGACCAAAGTGGGCGATAAACCTGTGAAGGCACGTGTGAGTCTGTGAGTGACACAGAAACCCACATCGACAACACTTGAAAAGTGCCTGCTGCCTGGCGTGACACGCGTTCGTCTTAAGGAAGTGATGGTGATGCACCAGAACTACTAGGAAGTGATGCAATTTGTCACGGCAAATCAGTGTTGCAGCAGCAGCAGCAGTATCAGCACGACTGCAGGCCACACGCCCGGACACGTCGGACACACTGGGCGACACTGGGCGACGATCGTGGTTTGGGTGATTGCTAGTAGTCTTAAGATTTAGCAGCTCACTACCACAGATGGAGAGGCATAAGGTGATGCAACCGCTCGGCCACAAGATCGACACGAGACTGACGTACGCCCGGACGGACGGACGGTGCTCCAGCAGAGGTGGGCACGGTCCACGGCCTTTTTCTCTTGGCTTTCTTTCTGGTTGCATCCTCTCTCTCTCTCACTCTCACTCTCTGTCACGTGCCTGTCACTGTGTGCAAACATGCCCTATCTTGCTAGCAGATATGAACTTACCTCTTGTGGTCCATTTCATCGTCGGTGGAGTCGTCGCTGATGGAGCGCTTACAGGGGCGAATCGGTGTGGGCACGGCAAGTCCACTGCCACTGGCGGACAGACCTAGGCCCAGGCCACTGCTGGAGCCACTGGGAGGCATTGCTCCGGCGAGTGGGGTACTGCTGCTGAAGAGCTGCGTCATGCTGCCCGGGGTGGCCGGCGAGTGGTGGCCCAGCTGAGAGCCGTACATTTGGTGGGGGTACATCATTGCCCGAAGTGGAGATAAGGAGGGATGAAGCACAAGGCAAGGCAGAAGAACAGAAGTAGTTCAAGTTCAGCAGACACAAATATATGGAGAGATGATAAAGAAGGAAGGAGAGAAGTTGTGCTGAAGTTGACAAAGTTCCAAAGACCGTCGGTCGGACCGAGTGGCGATCACGTGGCTGACAGACGTCGTCGTCGTCGACTGCTCGTGAGGAGGTCGTCAGTGCGAGTGAGCGTGGGCCACTGTCGTCGGCGTCTATTTACATGCCGCACTGGCCTGACATGTGCCCTGGCCTAGCTGGCAGTGGTAGTGGTGCTAGTGCCAGTGCTAGTGCCAGTGTCGCACGCGCGCGGAAGTGTGCAGCCGACGGTGCATCAGCATCAGCATCAGTCGGGCAGTATGACCCGAACTCCGTGGGTCGCGTGTGCTCTGTTCAGCAGACAGTTCGGCTGACTCTACTGCAGAAGAAGATTGGCTCGTGCAGTGCCAGTGCCAGTGGGTGCTATTGTGCCCCATTCATTCTGTTTTGAAAGAGTGAGAGAGGGAGAACGGGAAAGAGAAGCCAAAAGGCGGGCACTAATGCTGGCGGCGAACCAATGGAAGGAAGAAGCCGAGTGACTGAAGCTGCTCTTGTACTCTTGTAGTCTGCTTCTCACTGCTCTGGCCGGTCGGTGGAGGATCCCTCTCGCGCAGACAGCGTGGGAAAGTGCGACAGAGTGGGAGAGAGAGAGAAGGAGAGGGAGAGAATCCTCGCTAATGCTAACTAGAGTGCGAATGAGAGGAGAAGGCTGATGCCGAGAATGTTGCGGCCGGCTAGTTTAGCTGTGGTGATGTGAATTGTCAGATAAAATGGCTCAAGTGAAAGTGCATTCGCACTGGGTGATGATCTTCACTGTCAAAGGCAGTGAATGTGTGTATTCTTAGAAAAAAGGTGTAGATTGGGGTGCTTCCACATCTCGGAAAGCATCATCTTTTTAGTTTTGCTCAATAGTAAAAGTAGTAAAATGAAGAAAAGCATCAACAGCACAGCTTTTGTCCCCTTCCATTATAATCTTTTTTTCCTTTTGCCCATTCAGCTATTACGTCATTCACTGGACAAATTAGCACTTGCACGTGTCTTGGCCGCAGTCTTCGCTAGGAGGGGGAAAAAGAGAGACAGAGATAGGTGGGAAGGTCGCAAACGACTGCCACTCGACAGACTGGACAGAAGTGCTGGAGAAGTGGTGAAGCCTCAATTGGCAAGGCCATCAAGGCCATCAGATGCCCTGGAAGGCTGCTCTCTGGTTGCCTTAGCCACCGCCACCCTTCTGCCTGCTGACTGTGATCCCCCGGCGCCAGATGAAGCAGCACAGCATCTCCTGGCAATCTGGTGCACCCAGCAGCAACAACAGCAGCGCAGCAGTGCTCACCCTCCTTGCCGACTAATTCAATTTGTAGTTAGTCAGTGGAGTCCCGATGGAGACACCGAGACACACTTCCGTTCATTCATCATCATCCTCCATCTCCTTCAAAGTCACGCGCCCAAACCGAGACAAGGCATGTGTGTGTTTGTGTATGTTGTTGTAAACAAGTACATGACATGACTTGGGTTCTGATGAATGGGTTCTGGTGGTGAGAGCCAGAACATGAGTTTTTATCACTCCTGGACATTGTCGACATAGTCCCAATTGACTTGCCATCCTTCCTGATGCACAGTATTCGGTTTTTATTAATAAACCTACAAACCAATTTGACAATCTAACCATCACCATCAATGAGCAACTTTAATTACACTTTGCAAGTGGCTACTTTAAAAAACTAAACTAAAAGTTTTCCTCTCATCTTTATTAAAACTTAGCCCCGCACTACATCAATCGAGGCTAATCTCGTTACAGTTTAATATAAACGCTACTGCAGCTGAAGTTGAGAAAGAAGAAAGACAAGGCAAATAGGGAGAAAATTCAATATCACCAAAGCTGGTGATGCTGTTGCTGCTGCGCTTGGGCAAAACTAAATTGTTGACCAAAGAGCTTTTTCAAGTGTGCCCTAGTGTGGTACTTGCGAAACACTTGGCACACTAGGCAGTGTAGCTGATGTCGGTCTGCCGTTGTCTGCAAAAACCTGCCGCCAGTACCGTTTCTTTTCACCGAAAAGCATCCCATTTTCTTGCCTACTTCAGAAGGTTTCCGTTCCACTTTCTCGAGAGAGTGCCACGAGTCTACCTGTGTGTGTCTGTGCCTTATGCAACGGTGTCTTTGTGTCCACGGTGTCTCCTGCTGCTGTAGTCAGTCAGTCAGTCAGTCAGATGGCATGTGGTCGGACACGAGCCATTGGCACCCAGGGCACCGTGACACAGAGAGAGTGCCTGCGTCTGTCTGACTGTCTGCAGAAAGTAGGGTCGAGTAGAAACACATGTCCGCAAGAGCCCGTCTCCGCCAAATGTTTCCGCTACCGAACAATGAGACCGATTGCCGAGCGGTTGACGATGAGGAGGATTGTTTTGCACCCTTAGCCCCTACTGCACTTGGCCCAGCACTCTGTGTGTGTGTTGGCATGTGCAGAAGGTAGTGGGTGGTGGAAGGAACAGAGGAAAAAGGCACCGCTCTTTAAAATCGGACTTTTCCTGCTACTGCTGCTACTGCTGCTGACTGATGATGATCTCTGACCTACATGCACGCGACGAGGTGGCCTACTGCTTCAGATTGCACCGAGAGTCCAAGAAGGAGAGCAGAGAGGAAAGGAAGAAAAAAGCACACGGGCTAGAAAAGTGGCGGCTGCTGCATGCATTCCACCACCACTACTGCGGTGACACAACGAGAGTACTGCTTCAGTGCTGCTGCAACCAAATCCTGCAAATTAGCTGCAGATGCACAGACTCTGCAAGCTGCAACGGGCAGACCCCAGCACTAATCACCAACAACACCAACAGGCTGCATAACTGCACACAGTCTGAAATCGATAGTGATTGAACAATGCAGTTAAAGAAGGTTGCAGAAAAAGTAGAAGCGGACGTCATTTGGCGGAACACCTGAACTGCACCGGGCCGGTTTAGCGATTTGAATCACATTTTTTACAAAACAAAAATGAAATGACACTGAGTTTGCTTGAAAAATAAAAATGAAAAAACACTTTTTCTTGTCTTTCTCACACAGAAAACCTGACAACTTGGCACTTGCAAACTAAAATCCACTTTGCCCACACTCAACTCTTCAACTGCTGCTTAGCTACTAATGAAAATTTATCATCTCAAGTCTGCGATAATTAAATTAGGCAAACTCAACCAGAATTTCCCAGAAGTCGACAATTGGGGAACTCGTGAACGCCTGTGTGTGAGAGTGAGCGTGTGTGTGCCCGTCTTTGGAGCACTTTGTAATCCGAGCGACCACTGGAGCGACTTGAGAACTCGAGCAAAAGCCAGTTCTCACCGAAGTTGCACCGAGCACCGAGCAAACAGCAGACAGCAGAACCAGAGGAGCCAGTGAGTGACTCTTGGGCCAATTGATCCAATTGGAGCAGAGTGGCTGGCGCGCGAGCAAGAGAGAGAGAAAGAGAGCGTAGTGGCTGGGAACGTGTGTCTCGTTCTGTTCCCATGACTGGCGCACAGTGACTTGGGCCCATTTAGGCAAGCAGAGCGCATCGACTGACGCGTGCTGCCTCAGAGGGAATGAAAGAGAGAGGAGAGAGGGCATTAAGCACTGCAGCAGGACCATGTGCCAACATGTTCCAGCGAGGAAAGTTAGCATGTTTGATGGGACAGAGCTAGTAATAAGCAGTTAAGGACACCTTGCATAAACAACTTGCCGTTCTCACCAAAATCAGCAGAAATGATAGTCACTGCCTTATTTCTTGATACGATATGGCTTCGATATGAGGTTCTGGTCAATACGAAATGTTGAAAAAAGCAGCAGAAACCTCTTTGCCTCTAACGACAGTCATGTCTGTCTGTAGAGCTGCTGTTGGCTCATTTAAATTGTTGGCAGCATCAATTGCAATAGGTCCCCCCTTCCGCTGTTAAAATTAATTAGTGTGCTTTAATTGATTTGACAACAGTGCTGTGCCTTTGCTGTCGCTGGTGCTCACCACCAAAACGAACCGGTAATTGCCGATGGTTGTCGTTGGCGGTGTTGCAGGTGCAGGAAACGAGTGCTTGCGGTTGTGAAGGCCTTCTGGACGGGCCGACTGGAGCAATTAGACGCAAGAGAGTTGTGGTCCTTTTGGAGAATGGAATGCCCTTCTGTCGGAGTGTGTGTGAATGAGTGACAAAGGTAGTGACAGTTGCGTGACAGAAAATTGAAGAGAGTTGACTACCTCGTAACTGTGCGCTTCACTATTCTCTCTTTCTCCTTAGTGCACGATGCATCAGTGATGGCAGTGATGACGATGGCAACCAGGTGACTTACGTGAAGGCTATTTCTCGCCAACCTTACATCCTCCCCCTCATTTCCGATTCATCCACTGGGAGACCACAAAAACAACGACCAAGAGAACAGACATCAGTTAGCAGCAGCAGTCAACGTTCATTGGCTGAGAGCAAGTTACGGCAAGATTGAACACCGATTCAATTGATGCTCAATCCCGATTTAGTGCCTGCACTCTTAATTGGTAAACACTGGCCAGGGTAGACACAACAAAATGGGCGAGGAGGAGCAAAGTAAAAAGCTGCAGTCAAACTGCAGCAAATGCTCCGGCAGTGCTCAAACAATGAATCGCCAATTGACGTTCATTGACTGCTGCTGCTGCTTCTGGTAGCACAACTAGTGGCAATCAATCACGCCCGACAAATGGTCACGGCCAGTGGGGACTTGTTTACAGTGCAGACAGTGCACTACCGCGGATGCAGTGAACACTGCTCTACCCGGCCTGACTTCTTCATCAGTAGAGGATCGCAGTGGACAAACTGCTGCTGTTGCTGTTGTTCACTTGATTAGCCAGTGGTTGCTGCAGCGTCAAACAAATTGAAAACTTTAAAATTTTCACTTTTGCAAAACATGGTCAAAAATGAGTGGATGATGCACTACAGACAAACACAAAAACTTCAATCGATCAAAAATGCAGTAGCAAAATGCAAAATGTGAAAATTAAATTCACACGAGCCAAGTGCACCAAGGAGAAGAAATGATCGATCAGCAGTGATGGTGGCGGCAGTGACGGGCACTGGTAGTTCACTTCTTAGTGGACTCCAGGACAGTGCCTCCTACCGCAATGTGAATTACCGTCTTGGGAATTGTGAACTTCAATCGGCGGTGCAGGCTGAAGTGCTGGCCAAGGAACATCAAAGGACGATCAGCAGTGGCAGTGACCGATAAACAGATCGTTCACTCCACTCACGTGGAGTAGTGAGACCCATTTGTTTTGCATTGCCCACTAATGATTAACTAACAAACTGCTTCTCGCCAGACGACAACCAGCAGTAGCAGTCATTGATAAATTCTCAACCACCGTCCTAACTAGGCTGCCCCCTTGCATAACGACTGCACGACAAGTCTATTGTGAGGCCAAAAAAGCAGACTGACAGAAGGAGACAGACAGACAGACAGAGAGACTGAGGGACAGACAGGTCACATTATTTATCGGCAAATTACCATGTCGTAAAAAGCAAACAAACATCAACACAGTCACAGTCACAGTCATAGCGTTCAACAGCAGGCCCACTGACCTGTGCCCGATGCTGCTGCTGCTGCAGTTGATGAGGATGACAAAGCACTAGAGAGTTGCACATTGCCCACTTCACCGGTGGTGGTGGCAATGTTGTTCCAAAAGCAGCAGCAGCTCACACACGTTCACATGCTCACCGGTGGTCAGCCACTGCTGGCCAGAGGGGATGGCCAGCAACACCAGCAGCAGCAGGCAGGCAATTCCGCTGAGAACAATAAAAAACAGCCGACGTCAAACGCAAAAGCCGAAATGGGCAATCAGGTAGGGACTGTGCCCTGTGTGAATAGCAAAGTAGTGCTGCCTGTCCGTGAGAAGCCTGAGCGAGAGAAAGTTACCTCCTAGGACCGTTAAGTGAAATTCGAACAACGGCCAACAGCAACAACACAGCGACACCTCGCAGTTGAGAAGCAAACTGCTTTGTCATCGTCATCATAGTTTACAAATAATATGCTTTGTATTATTTCACTTGGTCAATGTAGAAAACAGCGATGAGAATTGATAGGGAAAGAAAGTACTTAGGGGTAAAGTGGTGATTGCAAAGTGATGGGTCGATGGACAGTAACAGAAAAATAAAGGTAATCAATAGTAGTTGCAGTTGTAGTAGTAGTAGTAGCATTAGTTTGTAATACTTCAACAAAACACACTACCAGTCAGCGGTAGACAAGTAACAAATCAAACAAAAAATAATTGCATAGAAGAGGATTCAACAAGAGGTGAACGGGGTATGAACGGGTATGGGGTGGGCGGGTGTGTGCAGTTGTTCTCTAATGATATCTCAGATGTTGATCGCACTGAGCAGCTTCTTCAGACAGTCCCTCGCCGCAGAGTCGGGAAAGTGATTTAGGTTGGTGAAGGCATTAGCGCGAAACATCTCCAGGACGGTCTTCGACTTCACCAGACCAGGCCCTGAGCGGACGAGCTGGTGCAGCGCCGAGTAGTCGTACTTCGGCAGCTTTGGACCTTGCTGTTCACCGCCGGTGAGCGCCAGGTGCTCCAGCGGTTCGCCCGTCTCTACCGAGTGCATCACCACGGGCAGGGCGCAAAAGTCCAGGTAGTCGCGGCTGTTGGCTCGCGGATTCAGGTACCAGTTGATCTCCTGGTGCGCCTTGAGGAAGTAACCCAGGTTCTGCCCAAACTGGTAGGCGGCCGTCTGGAGGCCCTCGTCGGCGGCGGCCAACTTGAGCACTGACTTGCAGCCAAACGCAGGCAGACAGGCGGAGAGGAGAAAGTTCTTCTCGAGCCAGTACTCCAGATTGAGCTTGCTGGTCACCTCCACCAGCTCCTGCTCAGAGACAAACTGCCCCTGGGTGGTGTTCACCAGCACCGAGACCATCATGTCGGTGACCTCGATCTGGTGCAGATCGGCCAGGTCCTTCCACGCCTTCGCCCAGAGAAAGTCCCCGTAGAGGACAGAGACCTTGTTGCTGAGGTGCAGTGCAGAGCCCTCTGCCGTCTGCGTGATGGCCGCCGAGTCGATGTTGCAGATCTCCCGGTGGATGATCATCGCCATGTTGATCATCTCCACTACCTTAGAGAGCACTAGCTGACTCTGCCACAAGGTGGCCGCCTTTGCCTTTCGCTTCTCCTCTCCCTGGACGACTCCTTCTTCGGTGACAGGAGGGGCACCGGTGGCGGCTGCGGCTCCTGCCTTGCTGATCAACAGCACCGACAGTCCTCGAATCAGCTGATCGGAGTGGTGGCCATTTTGGTAGAGTCTGGTAAAGGGTTGAGGGTTAGTGAGACTAGGTAGAAGCAAAAGAAGCAAATGTACTTACTTTTCCACCTCCAAGAGCGAATGGCTAGTGCCGACCAGTTTGTGAAGAATCTGCGTCACCACGGCCACCTCCTCTGCGAGGACGTGCTGCAGACTGTGCGTCCTGGTGGCTGAGTTGCCCACTATCTGGTCGGCCAGCGCCAGGGCGCGTTCCATCTCCGGAGAGAGGGGCAGAGAGGCGGTGGCACCCTCTGCGGACACTCCATCAGGTCGAGCAGTGGCCGCGGTGGCCAGTGGACGTTCGGTGAAGCTAGGTCTGGAAACATTCTTCCATCTGCTGATGTTGCTGGAGCCGTTCACTCTGCTGGTGCCATGTCGTGCCAGTGAGGAGACGAGTCGGTACACTGTTCGCATGTTCCCTCCGCGTCCACTAGTTTTCTTCACTCCTCTCAGTTCACAGCACCACCAGTGGTCTGGTCGTCAGGCTGGTCACGGGGTACTCGGGTGAGGGGGCGCTCTGGGGCGCAAATCTGTGAGAGGCACAAAAGCAACAACAAGAGAATGAAACAAACAAACAAACAAACAAAATCAGTGATGATAAAAGCAATGCGTTTTGTTGGCAAACGTCAACAGTGAGGCACAACTGGCAAGTGCTGCTGCTGCTGCAAGCGATGCTGAGATGGCGGTAGGCCAGTAGAGCGTGGATGCTCCTGCTTCAGACGCCGCTGACCGTTATCTGCAACACTGCTGCTCAACAGTCCAAGTGTACACAGACACACACACACACACACACACTCTCCGACTCATACATTATTCCGCGGAAAGTGGGTCAAACGGTAAGAAAAAAGTTGGCAGGGCAAACAAGTGCCACCACCACCACCGCCGGACAATGGAGCAGCCGCCTCTGACCCGTCTGACTGCTTCTGTACATCCTCTTACGTCTGCGGCGTTCGATGCTGCCCTCCAAACGCATCACAGCGCCCGACGACGTACGACGACGGCGACGATGGCAGACTCGTTTGAGGTAGTCCGCTGGCATGCGGCAAGAGCGGTAAATAGCACAAACACACGGGCTTACACTTGTTGACTGCTGGGCTGCTATCTCTCAACTATCAAAGAGAAATATTCAGCTCTCTCTCTCCCTGCAAGCATCATCGTGGGTATCTGTGTCAATGGTCCTGCAGGGACTTTCCTTCAAACTAGCAGGCTGCATAACCTGGCGCAAAAATGGTGCGAGAGAAGAGGAGAGAAGAGAGCAAACTAGTCAGCTAATCAGCAGCAGCTAAGTGAATAAGGAAAAAATAAAATCGCACCCTTTATTATTATTTCCACATTATTCACCGAGTGGTAAAAAAGATGGTAAAATCATTCAAGCGAACGTAGTTAGTAGTAGTAGTGAAGGTGGTGGTAGTAGTAGTATGCGTTAAATTAATGTGCAGTTTGCACGAGCTTGAGCTTCCCTACGAGAGAACTTGGTAGTAAGAACACACATTCACATGGGAGAAAGGGTGAGCGAGAGAATGAAAGCGGTTGTTTAGAGTAGGCAAAGGTCGCTTCAGTGAATCAGTTTCTTGTACTTGCGAAAGATCTTCCTGGCCAGAACCAAGGCAAACTCAGACTTGTACTTGGCACGGTCTCGGGCGTCCAGAGTCGGATTAACAATGATGGCACTGTGCAGGTGCTCACTGTCAAAGTAATTGTCCAACTCAGACGACTCCTTTTCACTGGCCATCACAACGGTTGGGTGCTGATAGGGTGAGTTGTGAGCCATTAGGCCCTTCAGTGCTGTCTGGTCGTGCTTGATGTTTGCAAAGTTGACGATGAGTTGGTCAAAGTCTACGATGAAGAAATACGAATGATTAGTTTTAGTTGTCAAATTGAGGAACAATCTTTGCTTACCTTTGTTCTGAAGAGCAGTGAGGTGGCTGTGAGCGTTGTACACTTTGATATCGTACGCCTTTGGTAGCAGCTTCTGAACGTGCTTCACCAGAAGATCGATCGGCTCGGTTCGGTTTTCATCATTGCAGGCAGAAATGAAAACGTACTGAATCTTGAAGAAGGCCTGCGTTTGCTCGATGAGCTGGCTCGTCTTTAGCTCCAGTTCCGAAGAGTTGGTGATGCCGTGTGGAACGCAGAGGAAGAGACACGATTTGGTGGCGACGATAGGATTGTACCAGCGCTGGAAGGCCTTTCGGAACACTTCACTGTTCATCTTGCCATCACCGACAATGTCCAGGTACTCAAACAGCTTCTTGACGGCGCTCGGCTTCAGATAACGCTTCTCATCAGCGGCAAAGGTGGACATGAAGAAAGCGGTGAACTCGTTTTGGTCAATGGCTTGATCATTGTTGTAGTCGTACTTGGCAAAGGCCATCTGAGCGTGACTGTCATTGTGCTTTGGGATGATGACGGGAGAAGAGGAGGCAGTTTGAAGATCAGAATGCGATCCCAGAATGAGAAAGATTGCGGCTAAAACGGGCGTAAATCGTTGAAGGGTGAACATCTTGAGATGATGATGGTGATGATCACGAGTGAAGAGGGGTGAGGGAAAAGACTAGGGACAGGAGAACTTGTTCAGATGACAACAATCTCACAAATGGTGCAATCAATGCGGCAGCAATTTTTGCTTATATAGACACTTTCACTCCGATTACAGAAGACTCACTGTCATCCATCAACGACCGTGAGTAATGGTCAAAACATTGCCTGGCTTGGCTTTATCAACCACCATCATCGAGATTCAATGGTTCAAAAGGTTTACCACAGCACAGCTTTCCTTTGCCGTCGACGGTATCAACAAAAAGGTCTGATGTGGCGAGCAGAAGCAAAGCGAAGTTCATCTGGTAAGCAGCAGCAGCAGCAGACAAAACAATGCACGTGATACAAACTGGTGAATCAAGTTCACCCAAACAAAGTGCTTCAACTAATGATCAAATCCTCAGAGACACTTACCCAAATGTTTATGTTGTTAATGCCCGCTTGCCGTTTGGCAGTGAGTGTAGGTCAGTCTGCTGCCATACAATAACCAGATACTTCAAGTGAATGCTGGTGTACTCAAAACTCCAAAACCAGTGATCATCGGAAGGGATGGTGATGATGTGATAAACAAAAGGGACAACGCCGGACGACACCAAAAACACCGCAAACAAACCAACGGCGGCGCGACTTTGCGCGACAACAAAATCAGCTGGCTGGCAAGGTCACGTGCTAACATTTAGTGTCACGCTGTCGGCGGACAGTCCACCACTGGTCCGAAAGTAGCAATTTAATTTAGGATTCGCGTACTATCTCGCACATATTTTTTTTCTAATCGGATCACATTAAGTCGTCTCGAAGAGTGAATGGGGCAATAAATACGGCTCAAATGAATGAATGAATGAATGAATAAATAAATAAGTATGCTGGTGCTCTCGATGTGCATGTTTCGATGTTTACCTAAGCTGGCAGTGATTAGGCGATCATCTCGGGATTCAGTGAACTGGGGTGAATGTCTTAGGTAGTGTGGCTCTTTGATCTCTCTATCGGTGGTACTTCAACACTCTCGAGAAGACATGTCCTAGATTGACAAAGTTTCGCGCCGTAAAGTCCTTGGCGTACTCGCTGAATGATTTGCCAAATCCCTCAATTGATTCGCGTATCTTAATGCCAATCAACTCGCCGATCACCTTGGCTGCCATGCCAGCGGTGCCGTGTCGTTTGAGGTGTTTATTGCTGAAGAATCCACCGTCATCCTCGTCCATCTCGTGCGTGGTGCCTGCCAAAAAGCGTTTGAGGGGTAAAGTATTAGTACAGCTTAGCAGTTTTATCCTTTCTGATGACTTACCGAGAATCTTCTGCAGCAGGTACTTCTTGACGTTGTACTTCTTGAAGGCATTATTGAAGACATCATTGATGCTGTCCTCTGATGGCTTATTACTACCCTTGTTTCCGGGCAGATGAGCGGCGGCATTGGCGAAGAGATTCTGGTAGTAGCTACTCAGTGGATTACCGCCCTGTTGCTGCTGCTGCTGCTGTGAGTTGCCCAGTGGAAAGGTCAGACCGGAAAGTGAATCGCCGCCAGACAGAGTGGACCCATCCTCATGTGAGTTTCGATTGACAGGACCACCGCTGCTCATCAGGTAGTTCGGTCCAATGTAGTTGGGTGCAATGTTCTCGAAGGTGGCACCGCCGCCCAGCTGAAGTGGTGGCAGCATCGACTTTGCCTGCTTCGGCAGTGCTGCACTGCCAAAGAAGACATTAGAGTGCGTCTTTGGAAGGTGAAGATCACTTTCACCGGTGAGGACAGACGCAGTCGCCGCCGAGTGCTCGTCGACAGGCGCATCATAGGATGATCGACGAAGTGATGCCGCCAGGGATGGCGGGGATGCTGTCGATTGTTCAGCGATGCCTGATTGTTCTCGAACTGATGCTGAAGGCAATGCCGATGTTTGAGGCAGTGCTGCTGTTGATAGTGGTGGTGGAGGTGCCGCCAGTGGCTGCAATGCCATTGACTCCTCCAAATTGGTCGCCTTTGACTGTCGATTAGAGCCAGCAGCAGGGATGGCAAGAGAATCAGCCGTGCTGGTGAGGGCAATCAACAGGAGAATGCCTTCAAATGGAGAAAAATGGTGAAAATTAAAATAGTAGAAGCACAAACATACACACACATGCTTAGAAGTGCAAGGTGAATGCGCACACGAATTAGAGTGGCAATGAACCCTACCTGTGCGGAGGATGTCAGTCATCTTGTGCTGTGCTGTGTTTCCGGTGGTCAGCAAGAAAGGTGCTGTGCTCGCACGACTAGTGCTCACAAATCGGCTTAGCCGTCAGCGGTCAGTCGAAGAAGCAGTCAAGCAGTTGTCGCACGAACTGTTGACAATGATATTCAATGTTCGATTTGAAGACCAATGCTGTCAGACTGAGAGTGAAGACACTGACACAATGAGCACTGACAGAGACGAGATGAAGATCAACACTGTGAAGAAGTGGCGACGGTGTGTGCTGCCGCTCGTGCTGAGGACAGTTTTGTCTTCTTTGCCTTCTCTATGTCACCGATATACTTTTCTCTACCTGCTCGACCTCACTCACTCACTCACTGACTGTGTGATCAGGGTGCAAGCAGGCGTTTACAAAAGTAGTCCAGTGGTGGTGATGGGTTGGATGTGAGGCTGAAAGCAGATATCACTGCTGTTGAAGAAAAAGAGAGAGAAGAAGGTTTGAAGAGCTGCTGTGCTGGTGATGGTGGTGACGGTGCTTGGCACTGGTCAACTGTCCGCACCGAAGACCGCAAGCGGCACTATTTGAATATTTGCCAGCCGCTGGCAGCAATGGCAACAGAGGCACAACCACCACCACAGCCAGTGTCAGGTTTAAGGTCGGAGTGTGTGAGAGAGATAAGAACGACGACGACGATGAAGCTCCTTCTGCACTTTTTCCTTCACAGGAGCGTCCTCCTTCTAGTCAGTTAGGAGAAACACAGCAGCAGCAGCAACAGTGGTTATGGTGGTGACTTAACAAATCCTTTGGAGTAATAAGCGTGAGCCAGTGGAAGTGCAGCCGAAAGTCGAACAAGCGTCCGAACTTGTATATAGCCGGGCAGTGTGAGTGAGTGAGGAGAGGGAGAGGGAAACTTGAAGGAGACTGAAGAAGAGGACTGGACCACCAGTTGACTGAGAGAACGGTGCTGTGCCTGCCAACACAGTACCACCGCCATTTGTCGCCGGTAAGAGAGTAGATTCCCAACAAAAAGAGGAGAAAGAGAGCACAGGGGACTACGGGTAAAGAAGGCCGGGCAAAAATGAAAAAACCGTCCGGTGGCAGTAAGGGGAAAGGTACTGCTCCCTTTTGCAAAGCACGTCTCTTTGGATGATTGATTGGTCACATCGACAGCTACTGCTTCAGTGGTGGTAGTGTTCAGTGATCAACACTGGTCACCGGTCACCACTGAACTTCTCAGATGAGATGGCCTCAAAGAAGAAAAAGAAGTGGACATATGTGACGACTAGTGACGTAAACGGCCCACTTGCTTGTGAAAAAGTGGGCAAACAGACAGACAGACAGACAGTTAGATAGATGGATGGAAACTGAAACAGTTGCCCCAGGTAGACTGTCAATTGATATGAGAAAAGTGGCTGAAGCTCTTGAAGTGCCCCATCATCATCATGTGTCTGCTGATGACAGCACATGAAGCAGTGAGCAAAAGCAAACACGCACCCTTCTTACTCTCCCCAGCGTTTGCCGAGACCTGGTTCTTAAAAAAGAAGAGTCCCTTTTTTCAGTAGTGCCCAACAGGCAATGGCAGTGACTTCGCCCGGAGTGGTAATTGGCGCAGTTGTGGCTGTTGTGGCTAATGAATGAATGAAGCGGATAACAAGGCGCCCACTGTTTAACAAGGGAGTAGTAGGGCTACAAACTGATACAAATGCTGACATTCATTGCAGCTCCGGCGAAGACACGCTTACAGAAAGAGTTGGTTTAAGTGAAGTGCAGTACGGGGAGTCATTGAGGACAGTTCATTGTGACAATCTGCAACCATCAAATAAAATGCAAACGTGAGCATCTGGTCGGGTGCATCATAATTATCTTTGAGAATTGCGACAAATGACACCTAGCACAGCCAAAGACTGCACAGCCGCCTTTGATGCACCCAAGTTTCTCATCAAAGGACACCGATTGTCGTTGATGCTGGCGATAATGTTTGTGTGAGGGAGGGGGAAAGACAAACCGCTTTCTGTGTAAAAAAAAATAACACCGACTTTTCTCACTTTAACACCTCAAAGAATTGTTACTCATTCATTTACGAAGCTGCGAATAAAAGGGTTGTTAAGCAGACAGTCTGTGTCTGATGCTCATTTGTTTGACACGACAGCTTTTTCCTTTTTCTTTCAGTATAACCTTCAAAAGCAAAGAAATGATGATCATTCTCGCAATTGACACACAAAAACGAACATCACTATTTTGGTCATTAGCCAAAAATACTTTTCACTTGAGAAAAAACAGCAGACGTTATAGTTTTCTTACCTGGCAACAACAGCACTACTACAACTACTTTTGGTACACTTCAGCATCAATAGCAGTCAAAGTTGAAAGTTCGCAAGTGTCAATGTCGTGTCCACTAGTGACACTTATCAGCCTTGTCAGCACACAAACAGGCAGACAGGCGCTCACCATTAAGGCGCACACGAACTGTCGCTATCACTTCAATGTACTACCCATCATCATCATCAAAGTTGGCCTGTTTGTCTAACGGGTCAGTCAAGTGCACTTTACTTTTGAGCTAAAAATTGCAAAAGATGAGGGAAAGAAGTGCACTGTTGCCGTGTGCATCTGTGTCGCAATGTGTGCACTCGTCAAAGTAAAAGTCGCAGAATCGAGGTGACGATTCAAGGGCATCGTAGTCAAGTGGAAGCAGTCAACAAGTGACCCGCTCATACTTGTGCACACAGACCAGCACACGGTTAAAAACATGATCAACTGTGGAAAAACTTGACTCGATCGATCAGTTTCTGGCCGACCACTGTTGCTGCTGCTGTTGACTGCCATGACTTGAAAGATGGAGCAAAGTGATATTTATGGAGCAGTAAATGAACTGTGAGAGCTGCTCATTGCCCTTCTCATCATTTCTACTGACATTACTATGCATTGCCAAGAGAAAAAAGTAAATAAACAGTGCAAACCGTTTCATTGCATCTTGCACTGCAAGCCGCAAAAAGCACCGTCGATTAGTCTCTAGATTGGAAATTGGACAATGACTGGCGCACACATCGAAAGACATTTAACAGTTAGTCGGTGTGTGGTGGTGGTCAGTAGTTGCTTGATTGATGCTACCACAGTACACACTCATGTACACAGTCAAATACCGTCAGTGAGTCGTGCCTGGCCAAGTTGGCCACCAGTCAGCAGTCAAAAGTCAGAACTGCATGCTGCTGACCAGAAAGATGAAGCAGCAGTAGCAGTGGTAAACAGGAAACGCAAACAAACATGGCACACTGAGAAGGGAAGATTGGACAGCTGCTGCTGCTGCTGCTTTAACCATCATCCAATGTGCTCGTCATTTGCCCGATGCTGATTGAGGTGTCGATTGCATCAGAGGTGATACATGTGCCGGCTGATGCGGCTGCCTTGTCAGTCGCCACTGGCACCATGGGCACTGGCTCCCTTCTAGTCTTTATGGAGAGTAATGAACTAATTAGATGAGATTTTATAAAGTAGTAGTAGTGTATACAGCACTGATGATGGTAGATGATAAGAGCAGGCAGTGAAAAATTATTCAATATACGCTCCAACAGAGATGCTGTTATGTCAGCAATGAGGCAATTTAAATGAAAAGTGGTGCACCAGCAAAATGGACAGGCAGACAAACAGGGTAACGTCTGATGCAAACCATCAGCAGCCACCATCAGTCACTTTGAACTGAACTCATTGAAGAGAGTGAAGGCCACAAGAGCACCAGCATGTGAGGATCACGATGTATGTGGTAACGCACATAAAGTGCGAAAATTTAAAATTTCGAACAAATAGTTTTGTACAGTTTTGATTAGAACACAAAAAGTGAGGAACTGATAAACTAGATGATTGGTGATTACATGAAAAAGCGACATTCATCAAATTCATGATTTCTCTTCAGCTAAAGATATTCTGCGCACTGCACCGTCCACAAGGCAAATGGCAGGTCGGCTACCACCTTCTCATCATCTCGCTCTCCTTCATCGTCGGCTTCTGCCTCAATGTGCTCAACCTCGAGGGTAACCAGGTGACGCTGCAAATGACCATGTACATTGACTGCTTCCTCACCAGTAAGTTTGAGCTAGGTCTAAGTCAGTTTTAACGCTTTTTCTTCCGAATAGTAATCCTCCTGAGTGAGACCGTTGCCCAGTTAGTTTGCTGCTCTTACAAGCCTTACTACTGCGAGTGGAGAGGCAAACTGCACTACCTGCGTGACCACTGGGTCAGCAAAACGGTGGACCTCTTTGGCATTGTCTCCTACATTTCCTACGTCACCGAACTGGCTACCGGAGTTAATGTTGGAAGTAATGCAACATCAGCAAGCACCGCCTGGACGCCCATCATCAGCTTCGGTCACATGTTGCAGATTCTGCAGCTGTACCGACTGACACACCGACAGATGCGACTGATGGTGCGTACCATACACTACCAGTTTGGATACCTCTTCTCCATCATCCTCTTCACTGTGGCCATCTTCCTCGTCATCTCTCGGTGCGTTTACCTGCTGGAGCGAGACGCCAATCCGAACATCACCAACATCTTTGACGCGTCCTGGCTCGTTCTCGTCACTATAATCTGCATTGGGTAAGACAAGTTGCTCGCCTGGTTGATAAAGTAACGGCTTCATTCTAACTGAAATGACATTTTTTCCTTCAACTTTGGACACGTCAAACGATACCCCAATCACAACACAACTACGACTACCAGATTTGGCGATAAAGTTCCTGTGACCACCGAGGGAAAACTGTTTATGATCTTCGCCGCGTACTACGGAATTGTCTCCTTCTCCATTCTGGTGTCACTTTTTGGCGCCCAGCTGGCAAAGGAGAAGGAGAAACCCTCGGTGATCAGTCTGATGCCGGCGGCCAGTCTCATTCAGAACGTCTGGGTGCTGCACTCCATGAAGTCGGGCAACTTCTGGAGCAAAAAGAGCAGCCTGGTGGTGCTCAGCAATGCAGGTGGGGGCCCGGGCAGTGCTGCTAGTGCTGGTGCTGGACAGCAGAAGCAGCAACAGCAGCGCCAGCTAAGCAGTCTGGACAAGCGGGCAATCATCTGTCTGCAGAAGGTGCGCTACCTCGTCAGCAGTCGCCATCTGAAGCTGTCCCAAGGCGACGTCACTGCCTTCGATGAGAACATCCTCCTCTACGAGCATCTGCTGAATCGTCTTGATTTTATCGAGAAGAACATCTACCACAATTCGTACACACTGAACACGCTCAATGAGGAGCTGCAAACGGTGGCCGCTGAGTTGCAAGTCGTGACGGCACGATAAGAAAACAGGCAACGGACGGTCGATTGATACTACTGCGCGAGCGCATTAATTAGTGCACACAACTTAATGAAGATGATGCTACTAATGTTGGCTAGTTGTGTACGGTTTAGTTCGCATACTGCTGTGCCAATACAGTAGAAGTGGAAGTAGTACAGTTTGCCCAATTTTTGGCTGCTGCTGCTAATTTTTTTTCTGTTGTTGATGTTGTTGTTCACCATCAATCGATCAATCAAATCGATCAGTGTGCCTGGTCACACGATTGCAACCAAGCAAAGCTTGCTCCAGAAAACTCTCCAGTCTACTCTAGTTTGGTGCTGTAAGCAGTAATAAAAGTGCAGCAATAGACGAACTGATCGCCACTGCCACCCCTTTTTCCAGTATTGTTCAGGAGAAAATTGACAGACGATGAAAATGTAAAAAGGGGAGAGAAGGTAAATCAGTATGACCAGTACAAAACTGGTTCAAGAAACTATTTGACGCACAGTTTGTGTGTGTTTGAGCAGTGCACCTCACCCTCCTTCACCTTCACTCTGCACACAAGCACACAAACGCTCTTGAAATCGATCATTAATTAGAATTGGCGATGGCCCAGAAGCCGATTTGGCCCACTTGTGCGCCAGCCAATTTGGCCAATCATCGATCGGCGCCCATTTCTTTTGACGTCCTAAAGACGAAGACGAATGCGGTGAGAGCGTTCACGCTCGTGCCTCAACGAAAGAGCAAAAGATCACCGACATAAATCATCGTCCAATCGACAGGACGCTCGTAAATCGAAAAAAGGCAAAAAAAAGTAATGCATCGATTTAGAGGTAGTTGCTGCTACTGCTTCTGCTGTTCGCTCAGGTGCTTCTGCCGACAGCTTCGGCTGCCTTCAAATGTCACTGCAGCAAATGTTTCAATGCATCTCACTTCACTTGCAGTGTACGTAATAAATAATAATCATCATCCTCATCATCGTAATCATAGACAGCAACGGCGGCAGCAGCATCATTAGAGAAAAGGTGTACGTTTGATCTGAGTACCACTGCTTTCTTCAAACCAATTTCACTGCCACCACCTTCAATGTGGGCCAACTGCCCAATCGTTCAATTTGGGTGCACTACCAACGGCGTTGCCACTGTAAGTAGATGCACCACTGTATGAGGCGTCTTCGATTGATTGGGCTTCAATCTTTTGGCGCAATAATTTACTGTCCAGCAATAGTGGTAGTTGCAGAAGCAGCAGAGGCATTGGCACGATGGAGGTTTTTCATGTCTGGCGCCAGACAACCTTGAAGTCTGGTAATGCCAATGTTTAAGATGCTCAACTGATAGTACGGAATGATGGAAAAAAGGTAGACAGATGAAGAGTCTAAGCCAAAGTGTACTACAATAGCCTTCTCTCTGGCAGATTTAATCGTGAGAGCGGCAACACACCAGAAGCTAGAGAGCGTTTTCTTTTCTTCTCTTTTCAAACACTGCATCAAATTGTGAGACTGTGTGAGAGGGACAAAGAGTGGACTTGTCCAGTACTTGCATAATCTCCACTGAATATTGTGTACGATCTCGCGTTACGCTAATCAGCAATCAGTAGTGACAAGTGATAGTGCTTTGCTAACACGTTGATGTCGCACTGTTGGGGCCACTCGGTGGAAGTCGATGATGAGAAAGGGAGAGAGAGAGATGCATCCTCAGCTGATAAAGATAACTTCAAGAGGCAACTCTCTCTCTCTCTCTCTCTCTCTCTCTCTCTCTCTCTCTCTCTCTCTC
>JAALOO010000090.1_pt1 | contig 73916 bp, 54 predicted proteins | sample 7257641 | NCBI WGS metagenome assembly JAALOO01 (sample SAMN14085613, study PRJNA598686) | mite metagenome | biome: ENVO:01001000; feature: ENVO:01001002; material: ENVO:01001226; isolation source: single female mite from University of Michigan culture on fish food culture... ...
TTTTTTTCGCAGTTGAAAATAATATCAAATGATACATTTTTGGAAAGGTAATTTTTAGTTAATTGCACATAAAAAATATCAGAGTGAGGCACCTTCTAGTTTTTGAGATAAAATAAGTGAGAGAGAGAGAGAGAAAAAAAAATTGCTATTGGGCGCGTTAAAAAATGACAGCGATATTTTGGGCAACAATTTTAAGGAGCTATGCGTGAGTTTGCAGAAAAGCCAGTGAAATGAAAAGGCTGTAGCGGCCATGTCCAAACCTCCACACAACTCCTTGCCTAGCGCGGTTTGCACTCATCTTGTTTTTGCCTTTTCATCACATTTCAATTTCTTTGCTAGCCGACACACATAAGTTGATTCAAAAGAGCACTCTGACTCAAAAGCAGTACATTGTTATTGTCACTACCAGAGTCCACGGAAAGAGAACACAAAGGGCACGCTCTCCGTTGAGCGAGCCAGTAGGAAGGGCACAGAAAGGGCACGAGTTGGCTCATGTGCGTTTTTAGTGGGTCACACGCAATAAACAGCAAGCCCTGCTGAAGTTTATCGGGCATGCTGTATTCCAATATCTAAGGGGAATTGTCTTGAGTTTTTAAAAAGTCTGGTGTAGAGGATCGTTGGTCGGCCGTGTGGCCGACCAAGTCAAGTTGATCTGCTAACGTGACTCTTTTGGACAGGCAAAATGGCTTTTGGTGGCTGTGAAGCCTTTATTGGTAACTGTCAAAGAATTTTCCTTGAGGTGATGACCTCTGACGAGGCCTTTCGAAAAGGCTCCAGAGCATGGAGCGGCTGGTTGAGTCATCGCCTGGCTGCTGCTCAGCACCTTGCTTGTGAGCCATCGGATGAATGATCGCATCAATGATCGCATCAATGGCACACTCTTTAATCTCGATAAGACAAAAGATAAAAACACAAAAATAAACAATTTTTTTCTAAATAAAGCAGTAGATCATAAAGGTTATTTAATATTTTGATGAAGTGTTAGATTAGAGTTTTGCCTTCGATGATGCTGGTTAAATCTACAAGAGGTCAGCACTGCGATGTTTTGGTTGCACCAAAAATCTTTTTGTTTGCCTCAATTTTGACGTCTTTGTCGGTGCATCGGTTTCACGTCGTAAGATTCAAATTATGGTCTTTTACCTTGGTTAATTTTTGTTCATTGACAGCCTCAGCAAGTATCTCGAGCACATTTACAACAATGGCCTGGCGATCACACGGAAAAACTCACCAAGAGCTGATTGCCAATCTCAAAAGTAAGCCAGTGCCACTGTTTGACTGTCACTTTGCAACTTTTGCCTTCTTTTGTTTGTAAAACACATTAGAAAATGGCATCATTTCGGATGCTCGCGTGGAGAGGGCAATGCTGGGCGTAGATCGAGGCAACTTTGTTTCGAACAACAAAAAGTACGACGACACACCCATGGCAATCGGCTTTGGTGCCACCATCAGTGCACCGCACATGGTAATCACTGACACCAGCGCCAGCACTGACTAACTTTGATTCTGTTTTGGAACACATAAACTAGCACGCCTACGCTTTGGAGCTACTGAAAGACCACCTGAAAGAAGGTAGTTGCTGTAGAAGGGAGTTTTTTGCGCCATAAAAAAATGCCAACTCAACAACCTTTCTTCTCCTTCTTTTACTTTACTTAATCATCATTCCAGGAGAGCGAGCACTGGACGTCGGATCAGGATCTGGCTACCTGACCGCCTGCATGGCTCTAATGGTAAGTCACTCAATTGTTACAGCCTCGGTAGTTACTGTTTATACTTATTCGTCAAGGTGGGAACGACTGGCCTCGCCGTGGGCATTGAGCACTTTCCGCAGCTACTGAACGAGTCCATTGAGAACATCACCTCGGGCAATGCTGACCTGCTCAAGTCGAAGCGCATCATCCTGCAGGTGGGCGACGGTCGCAAGGGCTGTCCCGAGCACGCCCCCTACAATGCCATTCACGTCGGCGCGGCGGCACCGACGCTTCCTAATGCGGTAATCTCATCTTAGAGATCTTGATCAGAGTAGAATAGGATAGGATAGGAGAATAAAATCATCATCATCATCACATTTCTAACTCCTTAAACCTCTGTTAGCTTGTAGAGCAGCTAAAGCCTGGCGGCCGACTGATTATTCCCATCGGTGAACGAAATGGCGAGCAGAACCTGGAGCAGATTGACAAGACGGTCGACGGGACGATTGTCCGGCAGAAAGTGATGGGCGTCATGTACGTGCCGCTGACTGACAAGGAAAAGCAGTACCGTGCATCTTAGGAAAGAGTAGTGACTGTCTTCTACCATCGTCTCCTTATCGTCTCCTTCCAGCGCGCACACCTACTCAACACAACACTTTTCTTGCACGTGCATGATTTTTTCTCTCATTTTTGCTTTGATTTCTCTTATTTGAGTGTTTTATGTACAGTTTCTTTTAGTTCCCACTAGTTCTAGCCGTACCATTTTCTGTTAGAGGCACTTGAATATCTTGATGAAGACCTCATTCGGAAGATGGTGTGCCATGATCAGCCGGAGCCGCTCCAGGTACTGCTTAATGATCAGTGAATTACCGCCATACTGAGTGCTGTCTCGAATGTACTTGGCAATGTCGTGCAGCACATAGGACATTTCCCAGTTTTTCATCAGTCGAGCCACCTCCGACGTGTAGGCAAAGGGCTTCTGTGGCAAGATCTCATTGTTGGAGATTAATGTGATGATCCTGGATGGCGATGAATTAATACTTTTAATAAAAACAAATAGAGTAGTACACAAGGCACATACCTTTGAACGTGTTGAATGTTTTGCTCTCTAAACTCGGCCGTCGCCAGCGAAGATGCGAGATTGGCCCGCTGCACATTGATCAGGGACCTGATGATCACCAGACAGTGCTTCAGGTACTGGCCCTTGCTGATGATTTCGCAAATGTTCCAGAGAACGGGCTTCTCATCAAACAGCCGTGATATGAGAAGATCCTTTTCAAATGTCATCTGAAAAGCAGCAATTTACACCTGTTAGTCATAGTAAAGAGATAGAGGAAAGAGCTTCCACACACACGCTTACCCTCAGGTGCTGAATCTGCCCGTCCTTCGGGTCCTCGTCGAGCATCCACGGGGCGTCATTGAGCAACAGCTCGCTGGACATTGAGCTGACGAAGTTCCTGGAGAACATGTCCCGGTTCCTGACGCAGCTCTGCAGCAGGTCAATCAGCAGCTGCTTGTTCAGGCCGGCGCACCGGTTCACCACCGTCTCCCGTCTCCGGTTGGCCTTGCAGAAGGGCAGCAGCCTGATCTTCTTCACCTTGTGCACGTGGCCATACTTGAGAAAGTTCTCATCGAGCAGCACCTTCTCGTAGCCACTGGAGAGGCCATTGCTGACGGCGTACTCGTCCTGGAAGAGCTCACTCTTTGCCTGAATAAAGTCCAGCAGGTACCGCGAGATGATGTACTCATTGTCGGGCAGGGCGACGCTCAGGTAGGAGAGCAGCCGCTGGCAGACGACGATGGAGCGCACCACCACCGTCAGGTACCGCGTGTCACTCGCCTCGGCCATCAACTCGAAGAAGGTGTCCACCAGGCTGATGCACAGCGAGTACTGGTGCCGGTTGAATAGCTTCTGATTGCTCTCAAAGAGCTTGCTGAGAATCTTCAGAATGAAGTACTTCCGAAAGGTGCTCTCGTAACGGTCAAAGGACTTTTGGCGAAGGAAGGCAATCAGATCGGCGGTGTCCAGCGTGATGGCGTGCGTCTCAATGAACTCGCTCATGAACGCCCAGTAGATGAGTCGCTTGGGAAAGTATAGCTTCAGCGTGTCCTTGATGCAGTTTTGCACCGTGTTGAAGCCAAAGTGAAGGCGCAGTGAGTTGAAGAGTGGTGCCAGAAGAGGGTTCAGCTTTACGTCTTCAAAGTTAAGCAAACTGATCTCGTACGTGGAGAAGTTCATTAGATTGTGGAACACCTCGGTGATGAACTCGCTGCCGTAGCAGATGCAGATCAAGTTCAGCAGACGAAGCTGAAGTTTCTTCAGCGAGGTGTTTCGTGCTATTGAAGGGTGGGCAATCAGTTGCTGTACGTTGTTTCGAAGCAGTGAAATGATGGGAAATGTATCGTCAAAGGCGGCATTTTTAGCCTCGTAGACGTAGGCGTGAATTTGCCTGGTCACCCGGTTCATAATGTTAAGAATTCGATTGCATAGTGTATCGCTTCGCTGTGGATGGACCACCAGATCAAATGATAGTTTGAGAAAGTCGAAAGCATTTGGAGCATTGAGAACGCAGTAGATGATGTAGTCGTCAATTTCATTGGAAGTATGAGATTCGGCCAGTTTGTTGAGACTTTCTATGTCCACTGTAACAAATAAAAAGAAACAAATTAGATCTACAGCTCAAGTTTTCGGCAAGGTGGACAACCACTACTTTACCTTTCTTAACGACATCATACGCCAGCATATCTAAAAGCGGCTTTGAGTTGGTGCACAGTTTTAAGAGCAATGGCAAGTTTGACTTTGAACAGTTGACAATAGCCTGAGGATTGTGCTCCGAGACATACGAGAGGATGAATGTGGTCGAAAATGAGGAAGAATCAATGATAAGCTCTTCGATGTACTTTGTCAAATCAAAACTGTGTGACATGTTGGTGCACAGATGAGCGAGAACCCAGTCAGAAAAGGGCGAGTACTTGATGAGACGATCGACCAGTGTTTTGGCGTCGATTTTGTTGGTACAAGCACTGGTTAGGATAACTCGAAGAAGCATTTGCATGGCCTGACACTGCAGCCAGAATCCCAGGGCAGTCATTAGAATGAGGTGATCTGATTTGGTTGAGTTGATTGGGCGATCATTTTGATTGGCAAAGTAGATGTTATACGTTCGGCTCATTTCGGAGACTAACTCTAGAGCCCAGTCTGATATGCTTGCAGTTAGTTCAGGATTCTCATTGGCTTCTTGTAGCTCCACAAAGATGTCCGTCAGAGTGCTTATGTGCATGTCAAGTGCGCCGATGATAATCGAAATGTCGCTTTCCTTTTGATTGCCTGGAAGTTCGCCTGCCTCAAGGTCCATCTCTTCGGCCTCTCTACTAGGACTTGACGGGCCATCTTCATCAATCTTTTTATCTTCTTCAGTTGTGTCTTTTTCCTCCTTTACCTTAATTTTGACGGCGTCATTTGCTTCAATCAACGCCTGGACGAACCTCGGCAGGTATTCAGGAATAATGTCCACCAAAGCCAAGGAATTTTTCCCGTGATTTTGACTGTACAGGAGGCAGTACTCAAAGAGAAGTTTTCTGTAGAACTTCAGCACTGCCAAGCGCGAAGATGGACACTCTTTGAGCAGTGTCATCGAGGCGACCATCACATCGTCGACTGGAATCGCCTTTCCCTCGCAGACAAATTCCATGAACGTCTTCAGATGAGAGAACAGGCTGACGCTTTCACTTTGCAGTTCCATGTTGAAGATAGAAGGTAGATGGTTTGAAGGTGAAATCAATCAATCAGATGATGCTTTCAAAATTAGGGAACTGCAAAAGCAGCCACATTCACAACAAAAACAATAAAGCGACGGCAGCGGCACTGCAGCAGCAGCGGCAGCTGCACCGGCTCGAGCCTATTCATCGACTCAGTGATGCAGATTACTTTCATTTGGCCCAATTCTTGCATTTCAACCCTGTTGTTCCAAAAAACAAACAACTTATTCTGTAAGCTCTTTATTCAGTCTGGCAATGATCATGTGAAGGTAAAACTGCCGGTACTTTGGCGGCAGCTTGGACAGGTGCTTCAGCGCCTTGTCGACGTTGCTGTAGGCGTCCGCTGCCGGGATCAGGTCCTTGTTGCCGTACACGTCTGTCCGATTGTAGAACGCCGCCAGCTGGCGGTCCTTCCAGAAGAAGTTGACGCCAATGGAGAACTGCAAGGCCTTGGTGGTGTGGAACCACAGTGCCGGTATGAAGATGGCATCACCCTCGCCGAGGTGGCAGTCCAGCCGGGTGGCCTGTGAAAAGAGCGGATACTCCGCCTCGATGTTCTCCTGATCGAGATCGGCAATCTCCGATTTGTCGCCGCGAATGTACAGAAAGGGCGCATCGGAAGGGGAAAACAGCGTGACACGTTTCTCGCCCTTCACCTGAAGCAGGATGTTGTCGACCATGTCGTAGTGCGTCCACACCACGAGCTCCTTTGAAGAGATGCGAAAGACGCTGGAGAAGAGGTGCCGTTTAGTGCATTTGGTGGTGCCTTCCTCCTCACAGTCAATGTCCGTGCAGAAGTTGGCGAACGGGGGCATCACCAGATCGTCGGCAATCTGCGGAAAGTGCTTCTGAATGTCAGCCACGTCTCGCCCTCGCTTATCGACACCAATCGATCGCAGGTACAGGTACTGCTGATCACCATCGGGGTGGGCGCACTTCTGCAGAAACTCTCCAAAGTTCTGCGTCTCATAGCGAAAGTTTTTTGTCAGAAAGTTCAGCACTGGCTCCTCAGAGACGTGCACCTTTACTGATGAACCATTTAGCTTACTGGACAGGTACTCGGCGTTCCACTTTTGGAGGCAGCTACCAAAGTTGCAGTCAGAGATGATGAAGGGAAAATCCTGATTACGGGGAGTAGAATTATTTGATGATTGTGTGTGTGACTATTCAATTGACAGTGCTTACCTGTGAAACTAGTTTATCAAATTGCCCTTGATCGAGATTGCTGTACGACTGAATTTGAGCCATGCTGGAAGCAACAAATCAGTGCCACTTTTTGTTGATAAATAAAAAACAAATTCACGTGCAAAACTTTTGATGGCAGTGCTCCGGTCCTGACATCTACCAACACAGAAACGTAAATTGCAAAAAGCGACTTCTTAAAAATAATTTTTAAATTATCCAAATTATTTATTGATGGGCATGAAATTGGATGGCAAATAAGTTACAGGTTGATAAGTTAAGTCGTAGTGAAAGCGGGTAAAAAAGGATTGAAGTTAAATGCACAGCAGAGTGATCTGAAGTGAATGTTAAATGATTGGTGGGGAATGGATGTCAATGGTTTGACCAAAAAATTGGCTCCAGGATGTACATCTGTTTCATCTCTCCTTGAGGAGCAGCCTCTCAAAGTACCCCTCAGGCGGATCGGCGATGTACTCCGACTTGAAACACTGCGAAACAATGCCAAACATTTTGTCGCAGTAACTCTTCGTCAGGCTGTACATGCGGGCACGACACATTGCACCATTGTGTCCTAAAAATGAAGAGCAAGAAGGGAAGAAGTAAACACACTGAAAATAGAATCAGTAGCACTTACGGGGAATTCCAACAAAGACAAAATCAACCTCTGTCCGGTCCTTGAGATTGAAGAAGACGTTGAACAGTCTGCGGGCGTCCTCCACTGGCACAATGGCCACTGGATCAGGCCGCTGGAGGGAGAAGCCAATGGCGGCCGCCCGGTCGGTCATCCGCTTCACAAACCGTCGGAGGTCCTCCAGAGAGACGGTGTCGTCATAGCAGAAAACACCCCACTTCAGCGACACCTCCTGTTGCCCATGGCTACTTTGGGAGCGTGAGCTGTACCGCCGTAGAGAGAAGAGGACGCGTCCGAGAAAAGATAACGGATTGTAGTTGAGGTGATTAGCTGATGTGTCGGCATGATGAATATCGGGTTCGCTGACCACCTCTTCCTCTCCGACCTTTTCACTCTGGTTGCTGGTGGCAGTGTCCGACGCTTTCAGCATCAGCTTTCGCTCGGCTCTGTACCAGATTTTGAGGCGGCTAAGGTGCAGACTAGAAGAGGGGAGGAAAGAAAGCTCTCGTTGTTGTTGAGCGTTTCTGACAAGGCCAAACTTGGTCAGGTGGACAGCTGAGACGTGGTCACTGATGAAGACGGTGAATCGAGCCTCAGGTGGTGATCTAGAGTTGATGCAGTTGGAAGGAGCCAGAAGCTTTTTCTGCTTGCCAGTAGTCATGGTGTTCCTGGTGCCCAGGATAAAGCGAAGGATGCTCTCAAGGATGGCAAGGGTCAGATCACGCTGATTGCTGAGGTCAGCTTTTTTGGGGCTGGCAATCTTGATGATGATCACCCTCACGACAACCAGTTCTACTAGATGGACCCGGGCGATAAAGTTCACCACCTGGCCAGTGGGCGCAATTGTGAGCTTCACCAGAAGGTCAATGACGATGTGACCACGGAATGGGGTGAACTGGGTAAGCTTTGAGGCGCAGAAGCTCTTCAGTCCGTCCTGGACGGCATGGCGCACGCCGACGAGGGTGTCATTGGGCGGAAACATCTGGTTGATCACTGAGGTGCTGTTGCTGCTATTGGCTTCTGGCAATGGTCGCTCTCTGATGACAATGTCGTACTGGTGGACCGAGTGGTTCTCTTCAAAGCTGGTGGTCTTGGTCAGTCTGTAGTAGTTGGCCAGCAGTTTGATGAGATGGCTTTCTTCGTCGGTTTTGCCCGCCGACCATTTAGTTCTGGCCGCATTCTGATGACAATCCATTGAGAAACCTGTAAAACGATGGCAAATCAGAAAGAGTTTACTAGTCAGCTCAGGGAGTCAACAACAGCTGGTACTCACAATGGTAGAAGACCATTTTAGAAGAAAGGGTTTTGGAAGAGGGAGATGTTTTCGAGTTTAGCAAATGAGCTAAGAACACGAGTGATGCTTGCCACTAGTTCTGGTGGAGCGAAAAGGTTGCCCTGACCCTGACATGACAGTGCCTGCTGATCAATTTGCTTCAGCGCTACAATTTATCTTTAGGTCAACGAATCAGTGGTCAAACTAAATGGCAACATTTTCTAATGAAAACCTAACCTTTAGTAAAAGCAGCGCTTGTACAAACCAAGGGTGGGAATCGAGTCCACTTTTCCGCTGTAGCTACACAGCCAACGCTAGAGGGCGCGTAACGTTGGCTGTGTAGCTACAGCGGAAAAGTGGACTCGATTCCCACCCCTGGTACAAACTGTTGAAGTTGGAAAAGAGCGCCGATTTTTTTTTGCTACCCGTGCTAACCAAACCGTCAGGGGGCGCTAGGTTTACCCGTTCTGAGTTGTTGTTTTTTGTAGAACATCCACCACCATCACCAGGATTCATTCGCTTTGTATCCCGATCTAGCGGTGATCATTAGAGTTCCCGAGAAACACACACACACCAGTCTCAGTCACCTCTTTTGTGTCTACCAGTATCTTCTACTAAAGGTCTTTTTCAGTTCAGCAGTTCGACTTACCGGAGAGATCGTACACTACCGAAGCACTCACCAGAGAGTTGTCAGTTTTGACAAATCCTCCAGTGTGAAAACAAATCTCCCTGACCATCATTATGCCAGGTCTACTGAAGACGAACGCCAAGGAAGAGGATGACTTGGACGATCAACAGTTACTTCGACAGCAACGGGACCGCTACAATGAAATTCGCCAGATTCTGCAGGAGATTCAAGCTTATCGGGCCAACAACGGCAACAACGGCCTAGCCGAGCCTCGATTCCTGCGAATGATGCGCGACGATCCCACGCTGATGCGGTCCCTGTTCAGGGCTCGCCAGCATATACTGCGAGAGCAGATGCAGCAGATGCAACAGCAAAATCAGCAACATCAACAGCAGCAGCAGAACCAGCAGGCAAACGAAGCGAATAACGCTGCGGCAGCCGCTGCCAATGACGGCAGCAACAACTCGGGCAACAATTCAGGCAATATGTAAAGTTAAGTGACATGATCCGAACAGCACCAAATCACTGACATTGAGAGAATTAACGCAGACCAATTGTGATCATCAACCACTATAGCAAAACACGGTCTCTTGACAGACTCTAAAGAAACAATAACAGCAAACACAACTCCTCACCACAAAGGATGACAAGCTCTGTAAAACAACTTGATCACCATCTCCACCACCACCAGCTGATAATGTACTTTACTCGGCTTATTATTTATTCTGACATTAAAAGCACAGTAGCTTCAGTCCACATCAGGTAAACTTTGGTAAAAATCATAATAATAATTAGAGGCAAGAGTGTGTGTGTGTGTGATTGTGAGTGTGATTGTGAGTGTTGAACGCCGCTGTAAAACATGTGCTGACTAGAAAGGCGTATCAAAACGTAAAAAATAAATAAAAATAAAATAAGAACAGTTTGGCTTGAGGCGGTAAAAGGAAGGTAAAAGGTAAAGGAAGGGCAAGAGGAAGGTAAGTAAAGGAAAAAGAGGTTACAAAACAAAGCACAGCACTTTAACCAAGGGTACAAAGAGAAAGTGAGAGAGAGAGGAATACACAGAATGGATGAGGGTAAAGGTCAACAAGCCACACTGCTGCTGCTAAATGCTGATTGTCGTACGTGGTTAGTTTTTGCTGTAGTGCAGCGACGAGTGACTCTTGGTCATCGATTCCTTCGAGGGAGGACGCTGCATGGTGTCCTTTAGATTGTTCACTGAAGAAGGGGAAGAAGGTAAGGTCACAATGAATTTTAGAAGAGCACTTCAGCACTTACAGTCAATTAAATTGGCGGAAAATGGTCCCACACCGGGGCCCAGGTGAGAAATGTGAGAGAAGTCAGTGGGCGCGCTGATTTGAATCTTTGTATTCTGTATTTGTTAAGAAAAAAATTGTCAATATTTCTAAAAGCACTTATTCCCTTTCCCCAATCAAGGCTTACCTTTTTCAACTCGTTGACCTGCGAGCTAACATTCTTCTGATTCAAATTCTTAATTGTAAATGCCTTAATGTTGTCGCCTGAAAGTGCAAATGTGAACAGTCGGTTAGTCAGCGCAGTTTGCTGAGGAGCAACACCAGCACAAGCTTACCGCGAACTTTAATCTTGCTATCACTATCCACCACAATCTGCAAAATGTTAGGCATGTCTAGGGCATCAGTGACGCAGAATAAAATGCTACAAAAGGTGAATCAGATGGTCAGTGAAAAATGATTAATACAGCAGCAGGCACTCACTTGTCTCCAAAGGTCTGCAGCGGCTTGGTCGCCTTCAGGTTGATGGTCTGCACCCACTTGGTTTGCTCCACATTGAAGACGTCGATATGTGTCAGCGAGAAGATCAACAGGTAGGTGGTGGTGGTAGTGGCACTATTGTGGCTGGAGGAACGCAGCACCGAGGCGTAGCACGGCTGCGAAGGGTACTGCAGCTCAACGCTGCGTGTTCGCTTGCCGTGATTGTCCACGTAGACACCGTAATCTGAAAAAAAGATAAACAAAAAAAACTAGATTAAACTTCTGCAAACAAACAAACAGCCAACCAAACTTACGCGCAAAGATGAGCAGCCACTCATTGTCGTCGATAGGCACACAGAGCAGCGGGTCGATGGTGTTCTGAATGAGGTAAATCAGATCAGGCGACTCCTGATTGACCAAGTCTGCAGGGTGGGGGAGGAGATTTATAAATGAGATTTTTAAAGTCACTTTTACACAAAAGTAAGCAGAAAACTTACAGAGCGGCGTCTCGCTCCGGTTCACGTGGTAGACGATAAAGTTGGAGCTGGTGCCGACGGCAATTAGATTACCCCTGCAGCTGTTCAGCGTCTGAATGTTCACCGGCATCTGAATCTCGCGGTGCGGCGCGTAACGTGCCTTCTTCCGCGTAATCTCAAAGATGTGCAGCGTCTTGCGGACGGCCACGGCGACGTAGGCGACGCCGGAGTCATAGGCGACGGTGAAGGTGGTGGCATTCTTCGACTCTGCAATCTTGATCCACTCGATGTTCTCATTGTCGAGGGCGCGAATGGGAATCAGCTTGATGGCCCGCTGCTTCCCGCTCAGTGCCACAATGAGCTGCTCCGACTGGACGTAGACGATGGCGTAGAAGCGCTTCGAGCTGCTCAGGCGGTGGTAGGCGTGAATGTCCAGGTCGCAGCAGATCATGCTGTCATCGCAGCCAATCAACAGGCGCGTCTCGTCGATCAGCGTGCAGCAGTAGACGTTGTTGATGTGCCGCAGGGCGTTCATCTGCACCATGTTCAGCAGGTGGTAGTTGCGAAGAATCTGGTGAAGAAGAGGAAAAGCGGTAAGTGACACAAGGTTCAAAATGAGTTTTAAGGTTTAAGTTAACTTACATTTCGGTGAGGTATCTTGTTGCGGCGAATGATGCGGTGCAGCTCCTGCAGTGCGTCAATCCACTTCCGCTTCTCGCTCTCCTTGTCGACCAGCATCAGCTGCGTGAAGATCTGCCGCCCGTCGCCCTCCGGGCCGCCAATCATTGAGGTAGTGATGCGAAAGATGCAGGGTATGTCCTTCGGCGAGGCGTGAATCACGTCGCTCTCCGTCACGTCGCTCACGCTGAAGTGCTCGTCTCTGAAGTTGGGGGAGGGGAAAAATTGTTTACAACAATTCTTAAACCCTAAAAGCACCCACCTCATATCGATGATGGTGTTCGCAGAGATGGAGGGCGGATTGATGAGCGGGTCAATGTTGGGCAGCGCCGAGTAGTTCAGGCCGGCGCTCTGCGCCTCGCCCGCGTTCATAATGTCGTAGAGGAAGAGCTTAAAGTCACACACCACCACGTACATGCGCACCCATCCCTTGCGCACGCCTCCCTTCGGCTTGGGAATCTTCACGTAGCCCTCGTAGGCGGTGCCGACGCCCTTCTGCGGGTCAATGCCCACCGGGCGCTGCTTCGACTCGTCAAAGGGACAGGGCGAGCCGAGGTCGACGCAACCGACGTGGCAGGCGTAGCCGCACACCTCGCACACGTAGCCCTGGCGCACCAGACCGATCATCAGCGAGGTGCAGATGTAGCACTTGAGGGGCGTGATAAAGGTCCGAATGATGAAGGAGTGGCCGAACTTGTTGTGGTAGTCAAAGTTGTCCTGGCTGGTGCTGCCGGTGGTGGCGGTGCTCAGCTCGTAGTGCTGCTGCTGGTGGGCACCACCACCTCCACCAATGAGACTTTGTCGCTTGCTGTTGCTGCCGTAATTGCTGTGATTGCTGAGCGCCGATGAGTGCTGCTGGAGGAGGGCACTGCTGCTTCGGCTGCCGCCACCTCCGCCCCCGCTCTTCTCAAGCATCAGGTACTCATTGAGCAGCGAGTTGCCGCGATACTGGTCAGAGTCGCTTTCATTGTGGTCACTACTCCTTACACCGCCCACTGAGGTGTCGCCGCCGGTGGAGAGCGCCAGGTTGCTGCCCGAAGTCTTGGCCTGCTGCTGCTGTTGCTTCTTCAGCCGTGCCACCTCTCCCTTCGACTCATTCAGCTGAAAGAGAAGGCTGTCAAAGTCCTGCTGCAGCTTCGTCAGCTCCGACTGAATCTTCTGCTTCTCCGCCACCTCGATGTTCACCTGCACCTGCAGCATGTGCAGCTTCTGCTTGTCCTCCCGCACCGACCGTCGCTCCTGCCAGCTGGCGGGGTTGTTGTGGTTGGGGTTGATGGTGCCAGTGCCACCTCCTGCAGCACCTGAATCATTCTTCGACAGTGTTCCCGTTGCCGATGACAGCTCCTGAGCACTGTTTGGAATGACATTTTCGCCGCTGTTGTTGTTAGTACTTCCGCCACTGCCGCCGTTGCTGCTATTGGTAGCAATATCAGTATTAGTATTAGTCTGTACTCCTTGCTCGTTGTACCTCTTGTACCTCTTAACACTGAACTCCAGCGCCTCCACCATCTGCTCCATCTGCGTGCGGTGCTGCTGCTCCTCGGTGATGATCGCCGCCAGGTCCTTCAGCTCGCCCTCGCACTGGACGCTCTGCTCGCCAATGGCCTGCACCTGGCCGGTCAGCCGCTGGGCCCACTGCCTCGCCTGGGCGCACTCGCCCTTCAGCCCCTCGTTCTCCTCCTCCAGCGTCAGCACCTGCGCCTCCAGGTCGGCCACCCGCTTGAGGAAGAGCGTCTTCTCATTGCTCAGCATCTTACTCGACTCGGTGTCCACCTGCAGCTGCCGCTCCAGCAGCTCCAGCTTGTCCTGCAGCTCCTTCAGGCTGCTTTGATCTAAGGACATTTAGAAAAGCAGACGTCAATTAGGCACCGCAAAAACATCAGATCACCACCCCCTCCTTGCGTACCTTGCTTTCTGCCGATCTTCATCGTGTTCACCTCCGTCTGCAGGTTGGCAATCTCCTCCAGGTGGCCCCGCTTCGTCTTCTCGCAACTCCGTATCTGCACCCGCAGCTGCGAGTTCTTCTCAATCTGCTCGTCCAGCTCCTCCTCCTTGACGCGCAGCTTATCCGACAGGGTGTTCTTCTCCTTCTTAATTTCCGTCAGCAGCACCGACATTTCGCTCCACTCCTGCGTGGCCGCCTTCAGCCGGCTCTCCAGCAGGCTGATCTGCGCCTTCGTGTCGGCGTCCATCAGCGGTGAGGGTGCTGGTGAGGGCACCGGTGATGACGGGGCAGGCGATGAGGGTGGCGAGCTTTCAGCTAGGGCTTTAGCTGCTGAAGGCGAAGGCTCAGCCGGCGCTTTGGCTGCCGCCGCCGCTGTTGCTGAGGAGACACTGCTGTCTTCGGCATTATCGTCCAGCTTTAGACTCTGCAGAATGGCCGACTGCAGCGACTTGTCCTCGTCGGTGGCCGCCTCGCTGGTGAAGGTGGCGGTGAAGCCGACAAAGGACAGCTCCAGATTGGCGTCCTGCTTGCCGGCAATGGCGGCGATCGGGTTGTTGTTGATCGGCTTGATGTCCGAGGTGTCAAAGTTGGAGGTGTCCTCGGGGCCGGTGAAGGCGGGCCGATAGGGTGGCTCCTGGTAGCGCACCTGCTCCCAGTCGATGCCGGTGAACCAGGGATGACTCCGGAACTGATCGATGGTCTTGTAGCGCGAGCTGCGGTCGGTGATCAGGTTCGATATTAGGTCCTTGGCCTCGTCCGTCACTTGGGCGTTCACAGGAAACTGTAGCGAAAATAGAGGGAGGAAAAGCAGCAACAGAATTATAGAAACAGCAAAACAAAAAAACATTAAACAGGCCATTAGTAGGAGCTGCCAAAAGTGCACTTACCTTAAAGTGAAATTTGTAATGGTTCATAATTTTGTAGTACGTCTCCACCAGTGACTCGGCGTAGAAGGGCGTCTCTCCGTAGAACGACTCGAAGATGACGATGCCCAGCGACCACCAGTCAGTTTCGTAGGAGTAGGGGATATCTGTGAGCAGAGGAACAAGAACAACAAAAACAATGAAAACAAAGCACTTTGTGCAGTGCAATAAATCACCAGCAATTACCGTGACTAGGTTTGCCCTCGATGACGGTTAGGATTTCAGGGGAAATATAATCGGGAGTTCCTACTGGCGTCGAGGTGTCAGATTTCACTGTGCTGGCCTGGTAATAATAATAATGTGGGGCAAATGAGAGAGAGAGAGAGAGAGAGAGAGAGAGAGAAAAGCAATTAATTAAATTTGCTGGTGTGTCGGGGTGTCACGTTACGCCATCACCGGCTCCCGGCTCCATCACCATCACAACCACCATATCCCAATCACGTACCTTGACACAGGAGCCAAAATCAGCCAGTCGAATGTGGCCAGAGGAGTCGATGAGAATATTATGCGGCTTGATGTCGCGGTGAATGAAGCCCATGTCGTGCAGTGCGGAGATGGCTGAGGAAATGAGTGCAAAAAATGGGTTAGTTTTCAGGAGAATTTTTGAAACAGTTTCCTTCTCCTTCTCTTCCTCTTCTTCGTACCGAGTATCATCTGCGCCGCGTAGAAGCGGCACATGTCCTCGGGCAGTGTGTCGTCGTACTTGGAGAGCAGCGTCAGAAAGTCGCCCCCAATGTAGTAGTCCATCACCAGGTAGAGATTGTCCGCGTCCTGGAATGAGTAGTGCAGTCGGGTGAACCACTCCTTCGAGCCGTGCAGCAGAATGTCCCGCTCCTCGCGGTAGCAGGCCTTCTCCGCCCGCTTCGCCATCTCCAGCTTGTTCAGCACCTTCATCGCAAAGATGTGCTGACTTTCCTTGCACTAATTGGTGGTAATTAGAGTGGCTGATTAGCATGCATTGTCGCGTAAACAAACAGAAAAAGAAGAAGTTTACTTACTTTTACCAGTGAAACCTGACCAAAGGCGCCTTTGCCAATTATCTTTAGCTGCTCGAAATCATTTGACTTTAGCTGCAGTTGATTGACACGCTCCACTAGCGGCTTTACAAATTCAACAAATTTAAAGGTAGATGAATTCTTATCTCGATTGTTTCGGGTATTTCTGCAGGTGTGGAGGAGATACGAAAAAGGTTTACGTTGAGAGGTGTGAGCATAGAGTAGTGAGGGCAAGTTGGGTTTTGTCTTGATGATGATTGGAAAAGGAAAAGGAAAAGGACTTTACTTACCGTTGAATGTCGGTGTAGACGGCAATCAGTAGGTCGATGAGTAGTTCACAGCTGATAGATTTATCCTCCAGCAGCGTGGGTCGAATGGTGAAGAGCTTCTCTAGCTTTTCGAAGCGGTCCTTCAGAGTGACGGCCGCGGCGGCTTCTTTATCAGCCATGGCTTGCTTGCTGATAAGGGCGGTGGCGATGGATGCTGCTGCTGCTGCTGCTGCATCATCTGGTTAGGCAACCCCAGCTGATGAGCAGGAGAAGGGTGAGAAGATCATCACAACAGCAGCCGATGATGAGCACACTTCGATGAAGATGATGATGATCGGCACCCACAAATCACTGAATCACTTCACTCTGCACAGGCGCCGCCGCTGTCAAAAACACCGCGTCTCTCTTCTCACTCTTTCTCTTTCAGCAGTGAATGAATGAATGAATCACAGATTAGAAGATCACCACCACAACCACTAGCACAAACGATTTCTTCTTCTTCTTCTTCTACTTTAAGCACCGGCACTACTGTATTTCTAAGTAGAGAGAGAGAGAGGGAGAGCCTCAGTCACACAGTGCGGCCAAGCAGTAAACACACACTCTGCTGACGAGCGAAGCAAAGGTAGTGCTTCGGCTGCTGCTGCCTCTGTGGCGTCGGCGACTCTGTGCTGCTGATCGGGCTGTGGTGGTTCCAAACACACGCAGAGATTCAAGTGGAGAGATGCAGTTCTTCTTCTCCTCACTGAGCTGCTCTACTCATCACAGATGTTGCCCGCCGACAACACAACACACCGAGCCGAGTGTCGACCGCCATGCGCCCTGGTGGAGAGCCACCAGAAAGCGGTGCCATTTAAAAAGCCACTCTAATCATGTTCAAAGGTGCTTTTTTTATTAAAATGTGTTTTCGTAATGGTGAATGGTGGTTTTTAGCTGGTTCGAAAAAGCCAAAGCAAGAAGTGGTTGGGTGTGTGTGTGTGTGTCGAGAATCCAAGACTGTAATGTAATGCAACAAACGTACTGTAGCAACTGAAAACGGTGAAAAAATATTCAATGAAAGTGAACACAATGGGTGTGAGTGGTTGGAAAGTGTTAAAGTGACGAGGTAATTTGAGTGACAAATGTTACTCTTCTTCTTCTTCCTCCTCTTCCGTTTCAGACTCCTCAGCTTCGCCTTCTGACTCCTCTTCTTCCCCTTCCCCTTCATCCATTCCTTCATCCACCTCGCTACCATCCGACACGTCGGCTGACACTGTGGAGGCATTCAGCGGCGGCCTCTTCGCCAGACGCTGAATAGTCTTCCGCGACAGATCAGTGAAGACGTAAGGACTGTTGATTATGATGTTCACTGTCATCTCTCCGGAGAACTTCAGGCGAGGCAGCAGCTTGGGAGAGAGCAAAAAGTACTGCGAAGAATTTCGCTGAGACACGGTAGAGATGAGGTCAAAGACCAGGCGCTCATTGCGGTCATCCATGCCCTGGAATAAAAGAAAGATGATCATTGCAAGTGAAACTGCCCAATGTTGTCTGTCCATGTTCACTGTTCAACACTTACCTGATTGATCTCATCCACCACACGAAATGGCACGTTGGCCAGCTCCTGCAGCGAGAGCATGTACACCATCGTTGACACGGATCGCTCGCCACCGCTCTGGTGAAACGCGTCCAGGTCCTTCATCAGCTCGGCGTCGCGAAACTTGACCTTGATCCTGATGCCGTAGTCTTCAAAGGCATACTGTGCAGTACCGCAATTTAGAAAAAAGGCTCGTTAGTGATTGGGAAAAATAAAGAACAACAAAAGCAGACAAACCTCTTTCTCTCCCTCGTAGAGGTACACCTCGCCCGAGTACTGCATGGTCTGCATAAATTCGCCAAAGTTGTTGTCAATCTTTCCGATGAGCTCCTTGAGGGCGTTCACCCAACGCGGCCGAATGGTCTGAATCTCCTTCTCCACATTGGCCGCATCCGCCTCCAGCTTGGCCAGCTCCTCGTTCTTGATGGCAATGTCGCGCTGGTACTTCTGGTACTCCTCCAGGATGGACTCGTCAATGTTGGCGATGCCCTGGCATCGCAGGCGTAGCACCGACTCGACATTCTCAATTTCCTCCTCATCATTCGGCAGAGTGGCAAACTTCTCCAAGATATCTGGGCCTTTCACGGGGTCGGTGACATCAGCTCCGCAGGCAGCTGTTACCTCTTCATTCGCCTTCTTCACAGCGTCTCGCACCTTTTTAACTTCCGCCGAAAGCTCCAGCAGCTGACTCTGCAGGTACTTTGTCTCCTCTTCTAGTTCAGCCTTTTGTGAAGTGTCTGCATGCAAAATTGAGAGATGTTACTAGCAAATCAACGCCAAATCACTTGATAAAAAACGGGAGAACTTACATGTAGCGCGGACTTTCTTGATAAAGTTAATTTTCGCGGTAAAAACCGCCTCCGCCTTGGTGTGCTCAACGCAGGCCTTCACAATGTCAGAAAGTTCGGCCATCGTCTTCATCTGTTGCTTATGAAAGGCGTCCAGCTTGGCGGTCACCTGGCCCTTGCTGTCATCCATTTCCGAGAGGCGCTGTTTAGTATCCTCAATCTGCGCAACTACCGACTCGAGACGCCGCTTCATCAGCTCAATAGCCGTCTTTCTATTTTCGAATGTCGACCTGACATCGCGCTTCATCCGTCGCGTTTCAGTAATCTTCTCAATCTTCAACTTGTCCTCTTCAATTTGATTCTCCAGAAAGTGCATCTCCTTGGCAAACTCAGACAGCTTCGAGTTCACTTGATCCATCTCCGCCTGGTTGATAATCACATTGAGGAATCGCTCCTGTCGAAGCGCGTTAATCTTAGTGGTCTTGGCGTTGTCATAGCGCGACACGACGATGATGTACATGCTTTGCGAGGTGAAAATCCGTCGAAAGTCCGAATGATCCATCAGCTCCTGAATTTGGTTCTCCGTCTCGTGGTTTCCTAGTGTGAGCAGCAACAACATGTGTGAAACAAAAACAGATACCTCCCTTTCAAAAGGGTTACACACTTACCGACGGGAATTCGGTGGAGGTGGTACGACTTGCAGAGGTAGATCATCACCGGATCAGGCGCGGTGAAGAGATCGCGGACCGAGGCGAAGATGCCAAACTGCCGGTAGCGGTCGAGGCTAAAGTCCCGGGCGCAGTCCTCAATGGTCATGTCACGGGGCAGCATGGCCACGTTGACGCGCACCTGGCAGTCGGCCTCGAGCTTCTCGCAGAACAGCTGCAGGTCCTCGCGATTCTCAAAGAGAAAGGTGCTCAGGTCGATGCCGCCGATGGCCATCTCGACGTACTTCACGTACTCGGGTCGGCTCACGTTGATGTGGGTGATCACCGGCGGGTAGACGGCGCCGCTGAAAGCGCCCGCATTGTTCTCCAGCCACTGACAGGCCTTCTGCGTCGAGTTGTCCTTCTCATGGTGGACTATCTTCTGCAGGCGCAGGTTGAACAGGTCGCCCAGTTGACGCTTCTGTCGTTCACAGCGCTCCTTCTCATGCTGCAACTGCCCCAGTCGGTGCTTTTGGCCGTCTGTTTTGGTTCTGTAAAACAGTGAATGTGTTTGGTTGAACGAAGATTGTTTATGGCGCTAAACAATAGCTACAAAAAACAAGGACCACTTACTCTACTTGTTGAAGCTCCCACTCGATTTTCCTAATTTCCTCGTCGATCTCTTTCAGCTTTTCTTCAAAGTGAGACTCTTGAGTGTCGTCGTCGGCCATTTGCAGCTCACTTTCAAAGTTGCGCTTGTTGATCTCCAACTTTGCCAGTTTCTCTTTATTTTTCTTTTTGTTGTTCTCAATTTCGTTATAGTCATCAATCTCTTTGGCAATTGCACGATCAATGTCGCTGATGATTTTGGTACACTTACTAACTTTATCACTTGATAGTTTCATGAAAGCAGCTGATTTGGACTTTCTGCCTACAAAGGGAAGTGTCAGTAATTTAGTAAATGTATGCAACCGCATAAAAACACAAGAACTTACTATGCAGTTTACCAGAAAGAGCAATACAATTTTCAATGCGCTTTTTAACTGGCTTCAGACGATTAGTAGCAGTTTCAAACTCTTTTTTCTTCTGGTAAAAAGTTTTCCTAATTTCCTCGTACTGCTCATGTTTCGCTTGAAACTGGAGATAAATTTTCTTCTTCTCCAGCCAACCGATTTCTCTCTCAAACTTCTTCCTCTGTTTAAGCAGCTTCATGTCAGGCTCAATGGTGGTCTTGTGGTTGTTGAACTTCATAATGAAGCCGTGACAGTTCTTAATTTTGACTGCCAGATCAGCCGCTTCATTACTGAGAGTTATCAAACGCATGTGATTTGAGTACAGATTGGAATCGCCGATGGACTTTTCAGTCGAAACAAGAAGCTCTTTAGGTGAAAGTTTGGAAAACTCGACCACTCGCTCTTGTGGTAGCACCTGACACAAGTTGTTGATCTCGACGTGCAGACTGGTGATGAAGTCGAGGACATCCTTTCGCTGCGCAGTTCGGCCATTCAACTTCCAACTGCTTTGGCACTCCGTTTTGCCATTCTTTTGAACACTGCGAAGTTGACGCTCAATGATGATATTTTCCTCGTTGACATCTCCAGAGTAAAACTCGATGACAATCGAAGCCGTTTGACTGCCATAACGGATGTAATCGACTGAGGCGAGGTAGAAAGTTAGTGAAAATGAAGTAAAGAAGAAGATAGTGATAAGAAACTTACTCAGGCTACTCGAGCGGCCGGTAACGGCTGGATCGCCACCGCAGCCCATGATGATGGAGCAAACGAAAGCCGACTTGCCAGATCCATTCGGTCCCAGGATGAGGTTGAGAAAGGGCCCCGGTGTAAAGGTGATGTTCTCGTAAATCCTGAAAATGCATCAGAGACAATGATCGGTCATCGTCAATAAACAGTCAGCAACCGAAACTTACATAAAGTTGGTTAGATGAATGCGAAGAATGGAGCCACGCTTGTACTTGTGCAGCTTGGAGCGATCCACCTGGGAGACCTCAGTGCCGGCGCTGGTGCTGGCTCGGTCCATGTTGTTGCTGTTGTCTTTGTGGTTGTCGTTGCGGTGCCTCGCTGACAGCACTTGATGCCGAAGAAGATACGCCGATGACGCAAGTTTTGTCTACGGTTGATTGGAAAAGGCGCCAAGAGAGCAAAGCAGCAGCGGCGGCGTGAAATGCACGGCATTTCGTTGACACATTGGGCTCTCAAAGCGAAAGTTGCAATTTCGTTCCCCATTCTACTTCACAAATTACGTTACTAGGCGCAGTGAAGGCGGCGGGGGCAGTGGGCAGTGTGCCAGAGCGGGGGCGGTGGGGATTTTTGTGTTGTTTTTGCACTGCCTGCAAATGTTGCTGATGATGTTGACGATTTTGGTGGTGGTGGCGAGAATGATATGACGGTCCTCACCTGACGCCGATGACCAGCGATTTCTTCCCTTACCACTAAGCAGATTGTCCACCTGCCAGCAGATACCAGTAACCAGCAGACCATACTGAACAAACAGTTTGCTTGCCATGCCGTGAGCAGCCTCGAGAACCACTACCACCACCACGACCACCATGGCCTCCACGCCGCTCATTCTGGTGATTGTCCTCAACTTTGTGCTCTCCCTGTACCTGCTCAATCGGTACGGCAACCTAGGCAAGCACAACGTCTGGATTACCACATCGGTCTTCATTGCCTGGTTCTTCTCCTTCAACGTCGTCTTTGTGCTGCCGCTGGATGTGACCTCGGTGCGTCGCCAGTTGCTGTATATTTGCTTTTGCTAATTTTTTCTTCTTTTTCTCGTTAGACTATTTACAATCAGTGTATCGTAGATGCGGCTGCGGCGGAAAATCAAAACCACAGCCAGCCTTTTAGTGCGTCTTTGTTGGTTGCACTTTCAAACAGTACCACAGTCGGTAACCTAACAACAACAACGACTACAACAACAACTACCACTTCAGCTCCAGATGTTACACCAGTGGAGGATGTCTGCAAGAAGCCCTGGAGTTACGTTCCCAAGAACGTGCTCCTCACGCTCTGGCAGTTTATCTACTGGTCATCGCAGGTGCTGACCTGGATCCTACTACCCATCTTCCAGTCGTACTCAATGTCAGGCGAATTCACGACATTTCGCAAAATCAAGTCATCGTTCATTGAAAATATCAAGTATTACTGCTTCTTCGGTGTCCTATTCATCATTTTTCTAATCTACTACGCATCAAGAGAGTCAATGTCCTTTGAAGGACTGAAAGTCTTCTGCACCTCAGCGTCCAACACTTTCGGCCTCTTCCTGCTGACCGTTCTCATGGGCTACGGACTGGTGGAGATTCCACGAACGTTTCTAAGCAGCACACAAAACTACAAGTACAAGCTCGACTACCTGTACTTTAAAATTGCCAAAACTAATGGTGAGAAGTGCGAGGCGGACGGCAACTTGGACGACCTACTCGATGAGATTCGCGCCCTGTACATCTACGCCTCTGACCGGGGCCACGTCTTCAGCGGCCACCTGGAGAAGATCCTGCGCAAGTGTCCCGAGTCTTTCCAAAATGAGTTCATCAACCGCCACGGCCGCTCGGTGAACAGCAGCTCTAGTCAGCAGGAGATTGAAGCGAAGCTTACCGAGAAGAACCTGATCAAACTGAATGCCAAAATAAAGCAGGCCGTGCAGACGAGTCACCGGACAAAGGTGCAGTACACGATGCTCATCCAGGAGGGCATCCAGCTGAAGGAGGCCTTTGAGAGCGACACCGTCCGCCTGTCACCCCTCGAGGTGTGGCTCCGTCAGCGAGTGCCCAAGTTTGAGGTGCTCCTCCGGCAGAAGCCGCTCATCGTGCGCGTCATCTCCTTCCTCACCGGCTGGACACTGGCGCTCTTCTCGGTGATGATCGTCTGGTCCGAGTTTACCTTCTTCATTCAGGTCATTCCCGTCAGTCTGTTCTCACTGGTGGTCCGCCTGCTCCGCTACAACTACCTCTGGATTGAGGTCTTCTCCATGGCGTCCATTGCCTACCTGTGCACGTGTTGCTACTACACCATCTTCAAGATTCGCATATTCAACTACTACTACCTGGCGCGACACCACCAAACGGATGAGTACAGTCTAATCTTCTGCGGAATGTAAGTGTTTGGCTTTGAAAAACAGCTTTTACAATCCCTTCTTCTCCCCGCAGGCTACTCTGTCGTCTAGCAGCGCCGCTCTGTCTGAACTTTCTCAGCATGATCCACCTCGACTCGCACATCACCAAGCAGTCGGGCGAGATTCAGGAAACGGCCTTCACGCAGATCATGGGCCACATGGACACGATCAGCTTCATCGGCGACCACCTCTTCATCTACCTGCCGGTGCTGATGAGCCTCTTCTGCGTGGCCACCTTCTTCAAGCTGGGCGTCAAGGTGGTGCACTACTTTGGCATTGAGCAGTTCTCCATCAGCGACGAGATCACCCAGGACCTGGTCCTCCAGGGGCAGAACCTGGTCAAGCGGGAGAGTCAGAAGATCAGCCGAGGAGGTGGTGGCGGCGTCCACCAGGTGGTCTCCATCAATGCCGCCAGGCCGACGACATTTGGCAGCGGCGGCCATGGTCCCAGCCCTTTCACTCGTCAGACCAGTCAGGAGCAGCTGCTCACCGCCGGCAGTCCCACATCGGCCTCCACGCCCGAGGAGAAGACTTACGGGGTAAACAAAAATCTGTTTGATGACATCTGATCCATCATCATTCATCATCATCATCCATCGCATCACATTCATCGTTTTTATTTACAAACAAAAGATTTACAAAGTCACCAGTTTCAGTTCATTATATTTATTTACGTTTTCTTTTCTTTTCTCTTTTCCTTTTCTCCTCCTTTTCCCATTTCGTTTCGTTAAATTAGATTATCGAGCGCTAAACACGCACCTTTTTTGTGACGACGAAACTAGCACACACCTTTGACATTCGCATGCCATGCACACACACACACCCGGTCCCTTCCCCTCTTCAAACTGAAATCTCGTAATTCATCTCGTACGTACTCTGGCGGTTGTTGGCCGCCTCTGTCGCCGCCGAGTCCTTAGCCGCCGCCACCACCAGTGTCGTCGTGTTCGGTTGCTGCTGTTGCTTACTGTTGTTCGGCTCTGCAAATAAACCACCTCCGCCACCAGCACTGTTACCCTTCTCCATCTTGTTTGACATCTCCAGCGCCTTGAGGAAGGGCAGCGGTCGCTGCTTGAGGAGGGCCTTCGATGAGGGCTCGTAGTTGTTGCTGTTGAAGTGAAGATGGTGCGGCGGGGAGGAGGCGGTGGGAGTGGTGGCCGTCGTAGTGGTGGTCATTGTCGTCTCCCCGTACACCGCCGTCACTGGGTGGCTGTGGTGGTGGTTGTTCTGGTGTTGTACTACCATGTGGTGGTTGTGGTGCTGCTGCTGCTGCTGGTGGCGCCCCAAGGGCGTGCCCTGCAAACTGCTGCTGCCATACTTCTGCAGCTCCGACTCGCTGCTGTACTTAGAGTTGGAGATGACGCCCGCATCCGGTGAGTAGTAGATGACCATGCCGCCTTCGGGCCCCTGCTGAGATTCGTGGCGCTTCACGGGGCTGCGCTTGAAGGCGTGCGATGATATCTCATTGATGGAGGTGCTCTTCGCCGGCGAGGCGGATATCTTGTTGTTCGGGTGGTAGGTGAAGAGGCCACCCGGACGGCCACTGTCGACGGTGTTCTGCCGGGACATTGCTGGATTGCTGCTGTAGGTGGTGGTGCCGTTTCCATTCGACGAGGAGTTCGAGTAGGCCGCCTTCGCCGAGGTATTGTACGAGGAGCTGAGCGCAATGAAGGTGGTCTCCTTTGTGCCACTACACAAAACAAGGCAATAAAAGTCATAAATAATGCATCCAAAGTGTTGTTGTTATTACTTTTCCGTCTGCTGCATGGTGACCACGTGCCGGCCGCCTTGATCCGCTCGGCCGCTCTTTGTCGACGTCCCATTGACGGCCACCGCCGCTTCAATGTCATTCGGAAAGTTGGGCATCTCCTGGCTCTTCGGCGAGGACAGCTGTCTGCTCAGCTGCTCCCGAGAGTGAGAGGCGTTCATCGAGTTGCTGTCCTGGGCGCGATCCAGTCGCTCTAGCATTATGTCGTTGAGCTAAAATTGAAATAAAAAGTTGAGAGTTTACTTGCACACTTTGTTTTGAAAAGAGGCCTTCTCACGTCAGTCCGTTGAGTGTGCTTGTTTTGCACGTCCATTGGAATATTGTCCATGTAGACCGTTGCACCAATGCCCGGCTCATTGACGTCAAAGACGTCCTTCTGTGGGACGCTTTTTCGGACACTGCAAGGTTCGGTTAGTTTACAAAGCATTTCAAAAGTAGGATAACTAAAGCAAATTACCCGGGAAACCTCGGTCCGCAAAGCGTGTACAGACAGTTGAGGAAAATGCCCCTTGAAAAGGGATTGATTGTACCGTCAAATTTACCAGTTACCTGCAAAAGTGGAATGGCTTAGGCATGCAAGAGATAGACAACCAACAACAACTCTCATACTTGTTCATTTGTCGTCCGACCACGAGCCACCAAAATAATGTGAAAGACGGTCAGGCCAAAAATTGGAATAAATACTACGCTTATAAAAACCATGAGTGAAATACTAAACGGGAAAAGGATGATGAGTTAAGGTTCAGCCACAAATGGGCAAACAAACACTTACGCTACAACGACAGGCGTTTCATGCATTTTATTCTTGTTGTTCAGCACTAGCATGAGACACCAGATGAAAATTGTGATCATGTGGATGGTGAGGAAAATGAGAAAAAAGAAAAAATGACGGTAGTTACGACGACCGATGCAATTGTTCACCCAGGGACTGCAAATGTGTATGTGGTTGTTTAAGGTCAGTACAAGAAATTACCAATTAATCTAAAGCTAATCACTCCTCACCAATGATGATCGAAGGTCTGTTCGGAGAGAAGGAGAGAGGGGGAAAGTGTCCAGTCAGACCATTACTGTTCAAAACACATAACATCATCACCATCCTACCTCAATGCAGTTATCGCACACCGAACAGTGTGAACACCTTGGTGGCCTGTAGAATTGGCACGTCGCACACCACTTCATGCGAATTGGTGTGCCTCTGACTATAACTTCTTTGAACAGCGGAGACCCAAAGTCGTCAACATCCTCATCAGGAAGCGCTGTAGAGACATCGGAGATTCGGTGGCAAAAGAAGATGGTTTGGTAAAGTAAAGAGCGTGCAATACTATGAACACCGCAAACATACCCCGCTTAATGATTCCGGGGTCGAAAAAGGTTGTGCAAAAGAAGTTCGATATTACAAAAAAGGTGATTATGGCTTGTACTACAGTGATTGAGTAGTGAAATTCTTCATGCAAACGCCGACAGCTGGAGGAGGAAGTGCAATGACAGAAGAACGGTGTGAAACGCTTGGAATGGGGACACGGTGAGAACAAGGTGACACTTACGGAAATAGGAAAAATATAGCCGTCGTCGAGACGAGCAGTGTCCAGGCCAGTGTGGCGGGGAACAGTCGCTTGATGTACTTGCACTTGGCCATGCTGATGACAAGAGGTGGAGGGAGTGGTGGTGCTGCTGCTGATGAGGGTGATGAGGGTGATGATTAACGGTAAATTCCGCAGACGATGAGGCAAATGCTGGCGCACCACAGATGCACTGATTAGAGCTGCACTTGATCATCACATAGTAGTAGAGCTCGGTGGGAGGAGGAGGAGGAGGTGATCAAGATCATCATCATCATCTGCTGACCACTTTGGCACCTTCATCAGCTGGGGACTAGTGGCTAGAGCATGGAGGTCGCCTGCACCATGGAGCGTCTCGGGGCCGAGATTTGACAGTTGAGGTGGACTCTCTGCACCAGAGGAGAGCGACAGAGAGAGCCAGATGTGAGAGCTGCACCAGTCTGTGAAATACACACACACAGTCGCCCGAGCCAACCAAAATCTCTTCTGCAGCGCTACTGCCACCCAAGGCGGCGGCCGCTGTCGAAACGACCAGCGATTGCACTTTCAAGGACCAGAGGTAAACATTGCCCGGTTTTGGGCGTCATTTGCCTGAAATTGTACTGTTTTCTGGATTAAAAAGGCAAGATACAGTAGAAGGAAGATAAGACAATTTTGGGGCTGACGATTCTCTGCTGAATAAGCGGTAATTTTGCAAAATTGCAACAGCCTTAGTCTGCTTTTTAATTTTGCACCGCCTGGGTTTGCTAGACAAGGTCCCGTTTAGGTAAAGAAGCTGGCTCTAGATAAAAAAACTAAATTTTTCTACTAAGAATAAGCGTCGGAAAAGTAGAGAGTGCCTGACTTTTACTCAAATCCCGGTCAAATTCACCCGAATTCAAATTCCTCGAATCGCCCTCGCGCGCCCTCTCTCTCGATGGTGGCGATGCATCGATAGGCACATGTGAATCGGCTCTGCTCTCAACAATCGCCTTCCACTAACTTCCTTTTCTCCGCGTGTGCCGTCTGCCGTGTATCGTGTATTTTACACCTGCGAACCAAAACACGCCCCGCCAAGCATCATGGCACACAAATACAAGATCCTCAAGCCCGAAAATGAGAAGGTCGACGAGTTCGAGGCCTCCATCGCCCAGGTAAGTCGGGTAGCAGTGCCTAAATAAGTGCATGGCCAGCCATTTAAGCCCTGCAGAGTGGCAAGCAAATGGAGTCTGATGATGACTAACCCGGTTATCACCCTTTTTCACCCTCCCCTCCGCCCCCACCACCCAGGCCCTTCTTGACCTTGAGATGAACAGCGATCTGAAGGCGCAACTGCGCGAGCTCTACATCGCCGGCGCCAAGGAGATCGACGTGGCCGGCAAGAAGGCCATCATCATCAACGTGCCCGTGCCGCAGTTGAAGGCCTTCCAAAAGATCCAGAACCGCGTCGTGCGCGAGCTGGAGAAGAAGTTCAGCGGCAAGCACGTCGTCATCATTGCCAAGCGAACCATCTTGCAGAAGCCGACGCGAAAGCTGCGCACCAAGTCCAAGCAGAAGCGACCCCGCAGGTAAACACAGTTACTTTTGTCTGCGCCAGCTTTGTGTACTAATCCCAACTTCCTTAACTTTTCAGCCGCACTCTGACCGCTGTGTACGACAACATCCTCGAGGACCTCGTCTACCCAGCGGAGATCGTCGGCAAGCGCACTCGCATTCGCCTGGGCGGCAGCCGTCTCATCAAGGTGCACCTCGACAAGTCTTCGCAGACCCAGATCGAGCATAAGATTGACACCTTCTCTGCCGTCTACAAGAAGATCACCGGACGGGAAGTAACATTTGAGTTCCCCGAGCCTCTATTTTAAAGTGTGTTTCAAGTGTTTTGTAAAGGACGAATAAACGGTGTTTAATTCAATCGATCATTTTGTTTATTTAGTTCGTAAGTTTGGTGAAATCGATGATCGTTTTTTAAATCAGCAAAAGTTGACATGATTTACCGTCGCTGTTAACTCTTATTATTTACATAGTTGAAAAAGCTTAATAATTCTGTGCCTAGGAGTTTGTGTGTTTCCTCCAGAAGTCGTCCGGTCTGCAGTTTTAGCAGTCGAGAAAGTTAGCCGCCATTAAAAGTTCAAGTGCCACTTCAGGGTCAATAGGAAACTCGGGAATCTCGGTGGTGCTGTTGGTGTACTTTACTTTGTAGGTAAAGTACTGGCAGACCTTCATCAGAATGTGCGAGGGAATTTCGCGAAAGTTCACCTCGTTCGTCTCATTCTCCGCAAATTGTCCTGCAAAAGTCGCAGTTAGTAACTGGTTTACCGCTTGAAAATATCCCCAAAACACTTACCCGGACCGCTGAGCATAGCCTTGATGGTGCCCGAAGTGAGCGCATGTTCGCGCTTGATGATGAACTCGTGATTGTCAGAGCTGATCAGCTTGACGTACATTGCCTCCGGGCCGACGCAGCCGCCATACTTGGGAGCCTCGACCCCGTTCTTCGACGACGCCATGTTCACCATTCTATTTGTGGGTGGGTGGGTGTGTAGGTCTCTCAAAGACGAGGCGTGAAAAGGAGGAGTGAGGAATCAGCAGCAATGCGACACAGCCGTGCTCAATGCCAGTAGACGACAATTCTATTGTTGACAGCGGTGGTGCTGCAAAGAGAGAAAGGCTGAATGAGTAAGCTCGATTTGTTAAAATAGAAAGTGCAGCAGCGGCAGCAGAAGCTGCGGCAACGGCATCAATCTGTTACCTGGACTCTGGAACTGCGAGGGAACTTTTTGAGGATAAAAAAGGAAGAAAGAAAGAGAGGGCGATCCGTGAATGGGCAGCAGCTGGTCAATCACTCTTTGGCACCAGCAGCAGACACAGTGCGATGGACTGATTTGGCTGCCCCCACCAGCTCCCCCTCTGTCCGTGCACAGTGTATGTGATGGCACTGTTTGTTGTGTGTGTGCATCATTTGCTGGTGTTGGCGTAACAGTCATCAAATACACACAGACCGCCGCTGCACTGTACCACGTCTGCTGTCAACCAACACCGACCAAGACTAACTGTCTTTCAAGCAGAGGATCATTACCATTAGCATTAGCAGCAGCGGCGGCCTATTCTCCTGGCGTTGCCCACCACCACCACCACCACCACCGACGCCACTGAGCGCCCAACCACTGACGCCGATAGCGTCGTTGCCTGACTATTGCATGACCAGAGCTAGCTAGTTGGTTAGGAGCTGTCCACCTTCCTCCTCGCAGGCAGTGTCCAGAAGAAGAGAGAGGCTTTTAGCACGTCAACAGCATCAGGGTTTCTCATCTCTACCGTCATCAGCGGCATCAACTTCGCCAGCATCATCACCAGCGCCCGGTCACCAGTGCCGGCGACGTCCGTTACGCCTGGTGTTTACTTTCGGTTCCTCTTCTTTCAGTCTGCCTGAATTTGTACAGCTACAACATTGAGGATGATGATGATGCTATAGCAAAGCAGCAGCAGCAGCTCACATCACACAGCGTCTGGCTGCCATTCAATCAGGTGACAGGCACAATCTAACAGTCTTTCCTCCACGTTCATCTGCCACCCACCGCCACCACCACGACCACCACCAACACTACTAACCGTGTGCTGTTGTGAATGAATGATGAGCGCTGGTGCCTTCCATGCGGAAAGGATAATGTTCATAACCAGAGGCCTTGAGAGGATTCTTGCGGATCGTGATATCAAGAGGTCCTACAATCAACAGTTGAAGAAGGCGTGTGAAAGCACCCTAGGTAAGTGTAATCATTTAGGAATGATCCTTTTTTCGCTGACATTTGGTCTGTTTTTTCTGTAGCCGAAATCAGAAATGAATCAGCATCGCCCACGCCAAGTCAGTCGTCGGCGCTGCCTCAGCCCCGAGAGGAGTCAAAGACCTTCGACGAGGAGAAGTACTTTGTCCCCTTTGAGCTGGCCTGTCTCTCCAAATCCAAGTCGATCGTCATCATATCACTGGACTGCATTCAGAAGCTGATCGCCTACGGCCACTTTACCGGCAACAAGTACGACAGTCGGTACGAGGAGGGGCAGCTGCTGATCGACACCATCGTCAGCTCCATCTGCAACTGCTTCACCGGGCCCACCACCGACGACAATGTGCAGCTGCAGATCATCAAGGCGCTGCTCACCATCGTCACCTCGCAGTCCTGTGCCGTCCACGAGAGCAGCATTCTCCTGGTGGTGCGCACCTGCTACAACATCTACCTGGCCAGCAAGAACCTGGTCAACCAGACCACCGCCAAAGCCACCCTTACGCAGATGCTCAATGTCATCTTCTCTCGAATGGAGTCATTTTCGACGACGACGACAAGGCAACAACAACCACAACTACAGCAATCAAAACAAAATGGTCCTACTGCTGGCGGTGCCACTGCTGCTGCTGCTGATTCCCAGCTGCCCAATACTTCTTGTGATACTTTGAATGATAATTCCTTCAAAACCGGTGATTCTCAAGCGGCCTCTTCAGCAGCAACAGCCACAGCAGCAGCACCTCTTCCTCTTCACTCGTCTCATTCCTCTAATCAACTAGCCAGGTTGAACAATGCCATCAGTGATCATCAGCAGCACCAGCACCACCTGCAAAGCACGTACGAGAAAATTAGAAAAGCCACCAGCGACTCGGTGGAGGACGTCGTCACCGATCTAGTGAACACTGTCTGCTATAGTGAGAATGGCTGCAATAGTGGTGGAGGTAGCGAGCAGTTGCCACCACCGCCCTCCCTGGAGGCGTCTCAACAGCAGCCCAGCAGCACTAGTTCGACCATTTCGAAACCGTCTCATCCTCCTCCCACCACACGGACGCCCAGTCTGAGCACCGCCTCCTCTGCCATCATCTCCTCTGACTCCTTTGAGAGCAATGACACCATTCACCTCGTCTTCGATAACATCTACCAGAAGGACGCCTACCTGGTGTTTCGCTCCCTCTGCAAGCTCAGCATGAAGCCGCTCTCCGACACGCTCTCCGACATGAAGTCGCACGAGCTGCGCTCCAAGGTGCTCTCGCTGCAGCTCATTTTGCAGATTCTCCAAAACTCCGGTCCCGTCTTCCAGAACAGTGACATGTTTGCGGTGGCCATTAAGCAGTACCTCTGCGTGGCCCTCAGCAAGAACGGCGTCTCCAACATTCCCGAAATCTTCGAGCTGTCGCTGGCCATCTTCCTCGCGCTGATTCAGAAGTTCAAGACGTACCTGAAGATGCAGATTGAGGTCTTCTTCAAGGAGATCTTCCTCAACATTCTCGAGACGGTCAGCAGCTCCTTTGAGCACAAGTGGAAGGTGATTCAGGCGCTGACGCGAATCTGCGCCGACGCCCAGAGCGTGGTGGACATCTACGTCAACTACGACTGCGACCTCTCCTCGGAGAACATCTTCGGCCGCCTGGTGAACGATGTGGCGCGCATTGCCCAGGGCGGCGGCCACTCCGACCACTCGACCTTTGTGACGGCGGCGCAGGAGCGCAGCATGCGCCTCAAGGGCCTCGAGTGTCTGGTGTCCATACTGAAGTGCATGGTCGAGTGGAGCAACGACCTGTACGTCAATCCGCAGCAGCAGGTCGACCAGACCATTGAAAATTCGGGCAATGCAACCACAACAGCAGGGTCAAACGCATCGGCGGCAAAAGATGGCGACGGCAGCGGCGGCGGCAGTAATTCTCTGCACGAGACCAACTCGATCAACAACCTCGACAGGGTGAGCCTGAACAACCTGAACAATGAGAACAATGACAGCGACAACCCGGAGAAGTTTGAGGAGGTGAAGCAGACGAAGAACATCATCGACCGCGGCATTGACCTGTTCAACATCAACCCGAAGAAGGGGCTGAAGTACCTGCAGCACCACGGCATTCTCGAGGAGAAGGCGGAGAGCATCGCCCACTTCTTCCACTCCACCGACCGCCTGGACAAGTCGCTGGTGGGCGAGTACATGGGCGACTTTGCCGCCTTCAACAAGGAGGTCATGTACGCCTACGTCGACCAGATGGACTTCTCCAGCAAGGACATTGTCGTCGCGCTCCGGTTCTTTCTCGAGGGCTTCCGCCTGCCCGGCGAGGCGCAGAAGATTGATCGCTTCATGGAGAAGTTCGCCTCGCGCTTCTTCCAGACCAACATGCACACCGGAATCTTCGCCAGCGCCGACGCCGCCTACGTGCTCGCCTACTCCATCATCATGCTCACCACCGACCTGCACAGTCCGCAGGTGAAGCGGAAGATGACGAAGGAGGACTACATTAAGATGAACCGCGGCATCAACGAGAGCAAGGACCTGCCCGAGGAGTACCTGTCGCAGATCTACGACGAGATTGCCGAGAGCGAGATTAAGATGCGGGGCAGCCACCACAACAAGGTGAAGGTGCGGGGCAATGAGGTGGCCAGCGAGAAGGCCCGTCGGCTGCTGTACAACATGGAGATGGAGACGATGGCGACGGCGGCGAAGGCGCTCATGGAGAGCGTCAGCCACGTCGAGTCCCCATTTACCTCGGCGAAGCACCTCGACCACGTCCGCCCCATGTTTCGCACCGCCTGGACCTCCTTCCTCTCCGCCTTCAGCGTCGGCCTGCAGGACTGCGACGACACCGACATTGCCAGCTGCTGCCTGGACGGGCTGCGCTGCGCCATTCGCATCGCCTGCATCTTCCAGATGGACCTCGAGCGGGACGCCTTCGTCCAGGCACTGGCCCGCTTCACCCTCCTCAACGCCAACGGACCGATCGTGGAGATGAAGACGAAGAACCTCGACACGATCAAGACGCTGATCATGGTGGCGAACACGGACGGCAACTACCTGGGCAAGAGCTGGCTGGACATTCTCCGGTGCATCTCGCAGCTGGAGCTCGCCCAGCTGATCGGCACCGGCGTCAAGCCGCAGGTGCTCAACAACAATCACCTGCAGATGAACACTACGGCTTCAGTGGCGGCCTCGGTAGCTGCAGCCTCCTCCTCCAACGGAAGTGCCTTTGGGGGCTTTCAGTTCAAGCTGGAGTCTTTTGTCCCGCTGGCGGTGGACTCGCTGGCCCGCGGCAGCAAGGAGAAGGAGATGTCGCGGATCTCCGAGTCGATCATCGAGGCGTCCTCGCAGAGCGTCGTCGTCGCCGTCGACCGCATCTTCACCGGCTCGGTGAAGCTGGACGGCAACGCCATTGTGGACTTTGTGAAGGCGCTCTGCAAGGTCTCCAGCGAGGAGCTGGCCAACGTCAGCAGCCCGCGCATGTACAGCCTGCAGAAGCTGGTGGAGATCAGCTACTACAACATGAGCCGCATCAGGCTGCAGTGGTCGCGCATCTGGGCGATTCTAGGCGAGCACTTCAACAAGGTGGGCTGCAACCCCAACGAGGAGATTGCCTTCTTCGCCATTGACTCGCTCCGCCAGCTGTCGATGAAGTTCATCGAGAAGGGCGAGTTTAGCAACTTTCGCTTTCAGAAGGACTTTCTCCGGCCCTTTGAGCACATCATGAAGCTCAACTCCTCCATTGCCATTCGCGACATGGTGGTCCGCTGCATCGCCCAGATGGTCAACTCGCAGGCGAGCAACATCAAGTCGGGCTGGAAGAACATCTTCAGCGTCTTTCGCATCGCCGCCTCCGAGAACGACTCGTACATCTTTGACCTCGCCTTCCAGACGACCTGCAACATCTTCAACAACATCTACGAGAGCAACTTCATCTCGATGATTGACTCCTTCCAGGACGCGGTCAAGTGCCTGTCGGAGTTTGGCTGCAACCAGGCCTTTCCCGACACGAGCATGGAGGCGATTCGGTTGATTCGCGCCTGTGCGCGCTACGTCGCCGAGCAGCCGCAGTACTTTAAGGAGTTCAACATTGAGGACAAAAACAATGGCTTTCTGGCGAGCGAGGACGACCGCGTGTGGGTGAGAGGGTGGCTGCCCATTCTCTTTGAGCTGAGCTGCATCGTCAACATCTGCAAGCTCGACGTGCGCACTCGCGCCCTCACCGTCATGTTTGAGATCATCAAGTCGCACGGGGCGACCTTTCGCGAGAACTGGTGGGCGGACCTCTTCAAGATCATCTTTCGCATCTTCGACAGCCTCAAGCTGCCCGGACAGCAGTCGGAGAAGAACGAGTGGATGGCCACCACCTGCAATCACGCCCTCTACTCGATTGTGGACGTCTTCACGCAATACTACGACATGCTGGGCGCCTTCCTCCTCAAGGACGTCTACTCGCAGCTCTTCTGGTGCGTGCAGCAGGACAGCGAGCAGCTGGCGCGGTCGGGCATCAACTGTTTTGAGAACCTGGTCATCAGCTGCGGCGTGAAGTACGATCCGCCCACCTGGACGATGACCATCGAGTTCATTGAGCGCATCTACGACATTGTCCGCCCGACGGAGCTGCTGGAGGCGGCTTGTGCGGCGGCGGCCGCTGCCGGCCAGTCCAGCCTCTCCCGCGGCGACCTGGAGCGCCTGAAGGTGAAGTTTCTGGTGCAGCTGGACCTGATCCAGGCGATCGACAACATCGTCTTCTACCCGTCCGCCAGTCGCAAGCAGGACACGGAGATACTGGGCGAGCTGGAGCGGGAGCTGGAGGAGCGGAACATTGTGCAGAGCTATGCGGTCGGACGAGGCTCTCGCAGCTCCACGCTTAGCGGGTCGGCTGTCTCGGCCTCAACTGCTGCTGCTGTCAATGCTAATTCGGTTGGCATGACGCGAATGAACTCGGTGGGAAGCAGCGGTGGCGGCCCCGGAGGCGACAGCAACGGCCCAGCTTACTCTTCCTCCTCCTCCTCCTCCCACAGCGGCATGTACGTGCACATGAGCACGGCGGCGCTGCTGCGACTGGGCCAGTTTCTGGTGGCAGTCTTTGAGCAGGCCAATCGGCTGCACTTGGACAAATCAAAGACGAAGGTGCTGCTCGCCGACAGCCTGGGCTGCCTCTCTGCGCAGGAAATCAAAAGCCTCCTCAGTGCCATACGCATCTTCTTCAGCCTCTACGTGGACTCGGGCCGCCAGCAGTGCTGGGAAGAGATCGAACTGGAGCTTATTGGGTTAGTAGTTTTCGGTATTGCAATGTGTCCCCTAGTTGCCTGCTGGCGGCGGCGGCACGGTCGTTTGCCTTGGCATTCGATTTACTGCCGCCTCTATTTGGCAGCTGCCGAATAGAGCAGAGCCATTTGCGCGCCTCTAACTGCCGCTAAGAGTTACAGCTAACCATTGTGCACCCCATTTTTCTCACTTTCTCTCCTTTGTTTGCCTTCCCCCCAATTAGGACTTGCTCGAAGGCACTGAAGTGCTACTACGAGATTGAGAATGAGTACCACCGCGAGAACTGGAACACCATTCTAATCCTGATCCTACATAACATTAGCAAGCTTCCCCTCGACAAGGTTTGTTTGTTTGCCTGCTGCCTCACTCTTTCTCGCTTTCTCGCTTTCTCACTTTCACGCGCTCGCTCTCACTTTCTCTGTCTGCCACTTTGTCATTGGCTGCCATTGCGCCCGTCGTTAGCTGCCGATGAGCCGTCGCTGCTGATGCCATGTTATGACCTGCTGCTGCAACTGCAGCTGTAATGTAGAGTGCGGGGCCCATACGGCAACAGCAGCAAAGACGGCAATCAGCCAGATATACTACTTCTTCTTTTCTATTCTTATTCTTTCTCTTTCATTTCTTCTTCTTTTTCCTCTTCTTCTTTGCCCTCGATCCCCGTATTAATGTGCATGCCGTAATTTGCTTATTTTCAATTTCAGTTCCAAGTGCACATGAAAGCCTACTACGGCCTCTTATGCGACCTGATCTTATTGGACTTGAAGCCGACTTTGAAAGTGCTGATCAGGAGAATTCTGCTTAGATTAGGGACGAAATGTTTACAAATTAATGATTCAGCTTGAACCGAAGCAGAAGAGGAAGAAGATGATGATGGTGGCGGTGCTAAAGAAGAAGAAGAAGAGGAGATGATGGCGCCGGTGAAGGAGGAGGAGGCTGCAGGAGATGATGGTCGTCGGAGTCGGAGTGGGAGCCCAGCACCGCCGTCGCCGCCATCGTAATCGACAGACCAAAATACAATGGCGCACAATGAAAGCCAAGGAGGCTGGAGCCAATGGCAGCATCAGCAGCAGCAGCGTTGGCGCACTGGGGCGATTTGCATTGAGAGCACTTGACTTGAAGAACGGGCCAGCGCGCATTGTTATCACCATCTTCACTCTGTTCTTCACTCGGTGCTCTCACCCATTCACATTCACTGGTCGGTGCCTTTCCTATCCTATCCTGTTCTTTTCTTCTGCTCCTGTCTCTAATCGACATTTAAATATTGCAAGTACCTCTCTTGCTTTCCTTTTCCTTTCATCGCTTGCCCCCTTCTTTCTTTCTTTCTCCACTTTCACCACTCGTATCAGTCCAGCGTGTGTGTATGTTGTGGCGGTGTCAGTCTTTCAGATCTACTTTCCACCGAAGTACAGCTTTTTAGCCATGAATGGACTACTTTGCAGTGTTGCCCACTGAGTGCACCGTTTTTGGCCTGCTGGAACACATACACATGCACAAGCACACAGACTGTGCCTTTGCGCGGGATCATTATCATTATATCATTAATCGCGCAGACACACACTAATATAAGACAAGAGAGCAAAACATTGCGCTCTCCTCCTCTCTCTCTCCTCTGTATTTGCCATTACTGCAGGCAGGCAAGCAAGCAACACACAAGCTGAAGCAGCAGCAGCAGCACACAGACAATAAACCCCAATGCCATTTGAATTGTAAATCACACACCGATGCACCGACGAGCGACGAGGTAATGAATTGCAATTTGCGGCCCGGCGGCAGCAGCAACGACGGCAGCTCGTGGCCTACGTCGGCGTCTCTGTCTTCTTCTTTACTGCTGCTGCTATCGGTGGCCATGTTTTGTCTGCGGCTGGCGTCATTATCAAGGGCGCCAGCAGCTTCATGAGCGATTGGTCGCTCTTTTTGTTGTCTACCGCCGCCGCCGATGCCGATGCCTTCTCCTTTTCTCCATTTCTCCATTTCTCTTTATTCTTTCCTTCCTTCCTTCACTTACTCCGAAGTGTTGTTTTGTGGTGTTGGTGGTGTATGAATTCGTCTGTGTTCTTTCTGCTGTGTGCCATGTGCCACCCTCACGCGCACTCGCGAAGCACTCTCATTCACTCGTATGCAGCTGCAGCGGCAGCTCATAGTCAGTGTGTAAAGTCGGTTGGTTGGTTGGTTGGTTGTTCGGGTGCAGTCTGTTGCCTCCGTCTGGCACACTCAATGCACTGCACTGGAGGAATGTGAGGGATGAAGCTCGCGGAATATGTAAATACTATGAAAACATGCATGCACGCTGCACTGAGTCGTGAGTGACTGGCTGGCACTAATTGGCGTGCGGGGACGATGAGAAGACAATTGAGTCCAGCTGCTGTCCCACACTGAAACACACCGCACCAGCGGAATTACGAGCACGAACAGCTCCAGCAGAATCGTTTTTGTCGCATCTTTGTGTGCAGCACTAGTGGTTGGCTGCCCCGCACTGCATTTTCCTTTATGAACACTTTCGATTTCGATTTAATTTACATTAATTGAACCAGTGAGACTTAGGCGGCCACCGTGGTTGCTGCCGCTGCCGCTGCCGCTTCAGTGACTCTCCTTCCTTTCCTTTCCTTTCCGTTCTTCAGCGTCTGCCTGATTCAGCAGCACGACCACCACCGCCACTGCTTTCTTCCCCCGCTCTCACCATGGTTAATGCAATTAATTAATTATGCGCCGACATTCGGCAGTACATTCCTCCTGCCTGCTTGCCTGCCTGCCTCCCTACTTGCCTACTATTACTTTTATACTACTCAGCAGCAGCCATAGGGACCACCAGCCACGAACACCACCGACAGAATCGGCAGCAGCAGCCGCTACTAATTGGCCGTCTGAGTCGTTTTGTGGCTGGACGACATGGCGCAAAAGTGAGGCGCAAAACCAAGACAGCATTGAAAGCAAAGGCGAAAGCAAAAGCAGTTGCAGTGGAACCGTCATCGAGTCCGAATGAACATCGATCTTGTCGTCGCGTCGTGCGGGTGCACAGTCTGTCTGTGTGGTCCACTTCCGACGGTGTTCGAGAGCAGTTCGAGGCTGACTGCAGAGTTGCTTGCTTGACTCACTGAATTTATGTGGTGTAGGAGGCCGTAGTGTAAGCGGCAGAGAGCACATACACACACACATTGCCCTCACACAGACACACTTTCTTCTCTTTGCCGACTTGATCGCCGTCGGGCTGAGGGTCCGCCGACTCCGGACAGTGAGGAGGTGCAACGGCAGCATCAGCAGCAGCAATCTGGTGCTAACATCGGAGATGGCCAATTCCTCTTTCTATTGGCCAGTCAGTGCCATCAACATCAGCAGCAGCGGTTGCGAGTCACTTGCAGCAGCCATCAGCATCATCAGCATCATCAGCAAAGGAGCACTCAATCAGGACGGTTAATCGGCCCACTGGTCGCTGTCTGTTCTTCTATTTCGGTGATGGTGGTGGTCAACGGTGGTGATGGTTGTACCGTATTACAGCACTTCTTCTCCTCTTGACTTTTGTGCTTCAACCTTGATGCTTTTGTAGCTCCAACTGCAACTCCGGGGGCTCGATCACTCTATTAGATTAGCGATCGAGTGGCAATTTGTGAAGGAACCAATTAGCTGCGAGCTGCTCGCCTGTGGTCGTACCAGCAACGGCAGCAGCAACGGCAACAGCAACACCATTGTTGGCGCTATAATTAATTTCTCGCTTTCCGCTCACTGGCTCAACTGAACAGCTCAGACTTTTGCTGGTGCTTCTGCCGCCGTTGCTGCTGCTATCTCTGCCGTTCTCCTCTATTAGCAATTCAGGGCATGTCTCGCACTCTCGATGGATATTAATTGCCGTCTGCGGAAAGAGCCTCCAGAGTTTCTGCTACCTAAAAGTAGTAGTAAAAGCAGCTATTTTCGGTGTGAAGACCAGAGAGACCAGGGATAGGGTAGAGAGAGTCACACATACACAGACATTTTCAGCCTTTTTTTGGTGATCGTGGTGATGACTATCCTCTCTCACTGACTGACTGCCTTTTCTTGCATACTATTCCCATCAACATCAGCTGCATCATCATCATCAGAAGCTGCTGCTGCTGCTGGTGCTGTGCCGTCTACTGAAGAAGTCTGTTTGCTGTTTGCGTGCCTTGTTGTGTGCATTCACCACCACTACCATCATCACTGTGCACTTCAGTGCCTCCATCCTCCCAGCCTTTTAGCCTCTTGGCTAGCTAGCTAGCTAGCTAGCAAGCTCTGTCTCCGGAAACTCCGTAGAGACTTTGGTGGAGACTAGCACGACAGGCAAAGGTAAGCTGTGATATTTCTCTTTCTGACTGCTGTTCTAGCCACAGGAATGCACCAACTCTTCGAGCAAATTATGGTCTTCAACTATTACTATCAGCACCGTCTGTACATTACAACAGTCACCATCACCACAGAGCAGTTCTTTTTATCAGCTACCAAGGGAGAAAAGTGGGAAGAAGAGAAAATAATACACGGCAGACCTTTTCAGGAGAAGAAGAAGAAAGAAGAAGGGAAAGAATGAAAGACCAGGGAGCAAGAAAACGAGAGTGAGTGAAAGTTCAATTTATATTTATTTATTATATTAGCCACCTCGGCTGTCAGTTCACTTCTTTGGTGGTGGTTGTGGTGGTTCTACTTCGTCTTCTTCTCCATTCTCTGTCTTGTTTGGTAGTTCACTTTTGCTCTTGCTGCCTGAGACTAAAGACTGAATTGCACTTGGGCACTGTGGCTTCTCCGTTTTCTTCTGCGATGAGACGACGTCGTCGACGTCGACTTCAGCTGTGCCTCCTCTGAGCGTCCCTTGTCTCCTTCGTCTCCTCGTACCCTCGTTTACGTCGTCTTCTTTTACGTTTTCTTCTTCTTCTCCTTCTTTTCTTCCTTCGTTAGCGCACGCTGCCCCTGTCCGTGCTGCATGTCACTACACTGACTATCCTGGTGCTGCTGCTGCTAGTAGCTGAAGCCACCAGCCAACCAGCCTCCAAAAAGCTCCTACTCGTCTCATTCTCTCTCACTTTTCTTTCCCGTTCCTTTCTACGTGTCGGAATTTGACAGTACCGGCGCAGTGTTACAGGACAAGTGAGAGTCGCTCTTTCTGTGCTTGCCTGCCTGCCTGCCTGCCTGCTTGCCTGCCGTAGGTAAATCGAACAGGAAAGAGAGAGAAAGAAAGAAAGAGAAGGCGAATGCAATTTGCAGCTCAGAACTAGGCGGACGTCGTTGCTGAACAGGCTGAACAGAAGTTCGCCCTCTCTTCTATTCTCTCTCATTCTCTCTCTCTCTTTCTCTTTATGTTTGTGTAGCTTGTGCTTCAGCTGGCTCCTGTGTGTTGGGCCGACAGAGTCAGTCAGTGGCCGTGCTGTAGTAGTCAGCGGTGGTGTCTGTAGTGCAGAAGACTTCAGTTCAGTTCAGCAGCAGCAGCAGCAGAGTGTACGGCAGTAGTAGTCCATTGCGGGAAATAGTAGTCTCTTTTAGAGGCTGCTGTTGGCCCACACACACACAAACTGAACACGCTGAACATTCATCTGCCTGCTGAGCTGCCTTCTTCTTTTCCTTTTTCTTCTTTTTCAGCTTCCTCTTCGTTTTCGTCTTCTTCTTGTGCTCGCGTCACCGTTGTCTAATTGCTCCCTACTCACTACTCATTCGATCCAGCAGCAGATTAGCAGCAGCAGAAGCGGCGGTAGTGGTAGTTTCTGCAGCCCCTGCACTGCAAGTGCAGACACTCGGCCCCGACTGACGAGTGTCCCCATTGCCGCCGGAAATCCTGGGGTCTCAAGGGTTAGAGGGCAACTCCTTCTTTTCGTCGGGCCTTTCAACGACCACAAATAATGGCCATTACCCTTCTCTGACAATCGCCGACAGCTCGCCGCCTCTTACTGCTTCTAGCTTTTAGCTTCCATTTGACGACACAATTGTTCCCTTTTCGGCGAGCGCACGTCCAAGCTCCCCTCCTCTCTTATCATCGTCTGCTAATTTGTAGGAGGTTTATCAGTACCTATTTATCTTCATTCTTCATCGCTGTACTCTTCATATTGCATTACCCTGTGTTTGTCTGCGTTCTCTCATTGTATATTCATCACTTGTCCACCACCACCACCACCACATCCACCAATACCAGCTCATCTGTTACTCGTAATACTCTTTCTCTCTTTGCACGGCTGCGGTTTCTGTTCTTCATCACCACCGTAATCCGACAGCCCCCTCATTCTCTCATTTTCTTTGCCACTGTCTCGTGTCCACTTGTTCCGTCTACTGCTGCAGTTGTCGCTGGTGCCTCTCTCTATTTCTCGCTTTCATTTCGCTCTCACCTCACTCACTGACAGACAGACACTTGCCCCTGGCCATGTCAGTCAGTTCGCCACCATTACCACTTACTATCCCGTCCGATTGACCGATTCTCCTCCTTCCGTCTGTTTCAGTGCACTTGCCCGCTAGCATCATCAGTTGACCACCTCCATCCGACAACGCCTACTTCTTTTTCTCTACTTTTATTATCATCCTTCCTAAATACTACTCATCAACAGCACAGCCATGTTCTCCAAGCTAAAGTCCAGCTCGGGCAGTCCAACAAGTTCCAATTCACTGCTGGAGCTGAATCCCATCTCGCAGTACTTTGAGTTCGGCAAGCAGATCGGCAGCGCCGGCCCGGAGCTGGTCTGGAAAATATATGAAGCCGTCAGAAAGTCCGACAGAAAGGTAAATATTGTGTGCAGTGCTGCTGCCCTCGCACTCTACTACGTTTGGCCGTTAGTTTTCACTTTTCTGTGTGTGTGTGTGTGTGTGTGTGTGTGTTTGCTCAACTGTCGAAATATCGTCGCTATCACTTCTTCACTTATTGACACGGTCTAATTTACTCTGTCTCTCTTTACTTGCTTTTTACCAATACCAACCCAAAGGAAGTCTCCATCTTCTTCTTCGACAAGCGGACGGCGGACAAGCTGCACAAGCCGAAGCGCAAGGAAACCATCTCGGAGATACTGCGCTTCAGCGTCCGCCAGCTGGACCGCTTTCGCCACCCGAAGATCCTCGCGCTGGTGCACTCGGTGGAGGAGAGCAGCGACACGCTCGCCTTCGCCACGGAGCCCGTTCTGGGCAGCCTGGCCAACGTCTTCGACTACCTCGAGGACCGACTGCCGCAGGGCGTAGCGGTGGCGAAGGCGCTCAAAGACTACCAGCTGCTCGACTTTGAGATTAAGTATGGCCTGCTGCAGGTACGTGTCCGGAAGTCATTAGGCGCTCGCGTTCCCTCCCCCTTTTTTCCCTTTCCTATTCCCTTTCCTTCCTTTCTCTCTCTCTCTCAATTTCTCTTCTCAAGCACTTCTTGACAGAAGGCAGTTTGGCTGCTTTTCCTCCCATGCTTTTCAGCGCAAAGCCGAGCTTGCAGTGAACACTCTCATCAGTGAGCAAACCGCACTCTCAGCTTTCTGATTGCTGCTTTGCTTGCAATTTGAGCTACTGCCTTTGCTGATGCTGCTGCTGATGCTGCTGATGCTCTTGTTGTTGTTTCCCTACTAAGTGTCTGTCTCTATGTCTACTTTTCACCGCACCACAAAACGATTGTCATTTAAGCTCTCTGTTCGTGAAAGTTTTGCCACATTGTCGCCCTTTTTCTTTTCCCTTTTCTTCTTCTTCTTCTGCTCTCATCACCACCAGCCGCTAAGTGACTGTTTGCTTGTCTGTCTGTCGGTCTGTTTGACTGTCTGTCTGAGAGGTCTTTGCCTTTGCTGGGGCGCTGTAAGAAAATGAGAGTTTGAACAATCATTTAGACGGTAGCAGTGGCTCGTTAGTGAGGAGCTAGTGTAGGAGAGAATAAGAATAGCACAGAAAAGCAGAGGTACTACTTTTTACTGTATTTGTCGGGGCGCGCGCCTTGATGACGGCGGTGTTTGCTTAGCTCGCGCTCCGTTTAATGGAGAAGGAAGTACTGCATATTCCCAACAAACTCGCTTACCAATTGACAGTTGCGGAGTCGCAGAGCTAATAACAGTGTTGCTTTCACCAACGGAACCGAAGCATACACGTGCCAGCGTTTGTGCAGCAGCAGCAGAAATAGAAAGTGCTTGTCGCGGGGTAATTCGAAATGGAGCGCGAATGCGATTAGCGGTGATTGCCGGTGCGAATAGACTGGGAGGAAAGAAAGAGGGTGCAGGTGAGCAGAGTGAAGAGCGAGCGCTCTCTCACGCAGCTCTCATTTTCTGCATTTTCGGCCATGCATGTGCCGCCAATCAATGAACTAAAGCATGCAGTGAAGTGCAAGAGAAGTCTACGCAAATGGCCTGCCCTGCACCTTTCCCCCGGTGCCTTTTCGTCTTCTTCCTTACTTCTAGTTATTATTACTGAGAATGAGGGCTTTCTCTCGGAAGCAAATTCTTCTCCCCTCTCTATCTCCCCGCACTATCTTTCTCTCTCGGAATTGCATTCATTTCATTCTAAATGGACACTTGATCTATCTTTCACCACTCCGGCACACATAGGTCGCCGAGGCGCTCGTGTATCTGCACTACACGGCGAAAGTCATCCACCACAACATCTGTCCGCAGTCGATCCTCATCAACAAGAAGGGCACCTGGAAGCTCTCTGGCCTGGAATTTGTGGAGAAGTGTCACGACAGCGACCTACTGGTATGTCCTCCTTTTTTTCCTGGTAGACTATTTCTCTCGGTGTGTTTACCTTTAGTTTCTTCAGCTTACCTTCAGCTTAGTGTCCTTAGCACTCTCTTCTATTTTTCTATCGCTTGCATTTGGAGTCATTAGCCGATTGCTTGTGTAGTCAGTGTGCTGCTGCTGCTGGTGGTGGTGGTATTCTTCTGCTCTTGTTCACCTTTTCTTTCAGTGCATTTGCTTACCACCACCACCGCCGACACCATCAGCAAAAGCAGCCGAAACAGCACACTTTACTTTACTTTACTTTAGCGTGGCGTCTCTCCTTTGTTGCTTGTGTTTGCCTTAGTGTGCGCCCATTAGTGCGACTGTGTTTGTTCTTACCGGCACTCTTCTTCTTCTTCATTGTCTTTCCTTTTATTGTCCCTTCTTTTCCTCCCCCTTTTCCCCGGAACACACGGCACTCCATCACGGCGGCGACAACAACTACTTCTACTACAACTTTTACTACTGCCGCCACTATTAAACAACAACAACTACTACTACTCTGGCTATCATTACCACCAACATCATCACCATCATCACCATCACCACCCTAATCACCGCCACCACCACTACCGTCATCAGCACTGCATCTCTTCGCAGCCGTACACGAGCAAGCTGCCGAAGATGGGCCAGCCTGACCTGGACTTCATCGCGCCGGAGGTGCAGACGCAGTCGATCTGTGCACCGCAGAGCGACATGTTCAGCCTCGGCCTGCTGGTCGCCTTTCTCTTCAGTGGCGGACGGCCACTGCTCAGTGCCAATCTGACCGCCTCAACCTACCTGCGGCAACTTGATTTGGTACGTGCCTTTTTACCTCTTTTTCTTTCCCTGCTACAAAAGAGCTACCACGAGCCAGCTGAACCACCACCACCACCGCTTTTTTCAATAACTAAAAAACACTTTTTTGCATTTTTTTCTTCCTTTTTTCCCCGCAGCTAGGCGCATCGCTCAATGAACTGCTGCCAAACGTCCCTTCGATTCTGCACGACATTCTCAAGGGTCTCCTGGAGATTGATTACAAAAAGCGTCCCACTTCGCAGCAACTCGCCAATGTAAGTGGTCCGCCTGGTGTGCACCTTCTTCTCCTCTGGTGCGCTGGTCTCTCCGCTTTTAGCGGTAATTACAATGCCTAATTAGCAATTGGTAATTAGTTATTGCGCCCTCGTTAAAGTGATTCCACGCGTAAAGCACACACTTGCGACAGCTCACTCACTCTCCCACGGACTCAGACAGAACGAAAGAGAGACAGGGACAGCGAGGGACACTCTCTCATTTCATGAGCTTGCAGTGGACTGGTCACGGAGATGGAGTGCCTAGTTCCATTGCCTAGTTAGTGCGTTCCTAGTGCCTCCTCTACTCTGCTGCTGCTGCTCTTCTCCTCAAAATGGTCATCACGGTGTAGTGTGTGTGTGTGTGTGCTTATGTTGCCAGTGCAGTGCATGCCATTTGCAGCGGCAGTTTGAGTGCAGCAGGAGCCGCACCGCAGTCGGTGCTCAGCACTTTTTGCACTCCGGTTTCAGCAGCAGCCAGTTAGTAGTTTGCAGGAGGCCAGCCGCCGCTCATTTCATGAAACCAGCGGTGCCCACCACGATCTGAAACGATCTGCCGTGAGCTGCTGTTGCTGATGCTGATGCTGTCACAGATGTGCTCGCACAATTCTCATGATGCTCATTGGCCGCCGTTTGTCCGTCGCTGCGGCTGCTGCTGCAGTTCTGCGATTACTTCATCTCATTGGCAATCTATTTTCCCTCTCTTATTCCTTGCCCATTTGCCCATTCTCATTGCTCATTCTATTTGTCAACTGGCTTCGGCATCGGCGGCGGCGACGGCGGCCGCAAGCCGTTGCAGCCGCTCGTTGTCTCCATTTCCCAGTCTCGCCAATCTCTTTTCCATTCTCCTCCTCTTCCTCCCTGCACTGCACAACTGAAATCTTTGTCTTAATGATTCTAATGATCGAATTGATCTGCTTTGTCTCGGCGCGCGGTGCTTGCGGCTGCTACCACAGCAGCAGCAGCATCAGCAGTCCATTGGCGACTTGCTTTTCCCAAGGCTTTCCCTCTCTTCAATTCCCTTTCTCTTTCCCATTCACCCGCTCTCTTTCTGCAACCTATCTGCTGCTGATGTTGCCGATGTTGGTGAGCTATATTGGGTAGCAGTGGCGGTGAACCCGTCTTCGTCAGCAAGATAGGTAAGGCAAATAGAGAATGTGAGAGAGAGAGAAAGAGAAATAAACGGAAGAAAAAGAAAAAGAAGTCGCCAATTGAAAGTGTGTGTCTGTCTGCCTTGCTCGGTGTGTGTGTATGTCTGTGGTGCAATGCAATGAAAACCCGCCGTGTGGCTCTCGTTTTGTGTGAGTGTGTGGTTCTCAGTGCACACTTCTCCTGAAGCAGCACCGAATGGTGGACCGAAATAGAATAAACAGCTACAACTGCAAATTTAATTTATTTTCTCGCGCGCGGCTATATATTGGCAATAGTAAGGGATTGCAGGAGAGGGAAGTGTGGGAGAGGGAGAGAGCAGGAAAGGGCAGTTGGAGACGTCGAACGGACGGACGGAGCAAGAAAAAGAAATTACCCCAATGACGGCACCGTTGCCGCCGTCGATAATGCGGTGACAAGGGGCAAGCTTGGGTGGCAAGGCCGCCGTCGTTGCCGTTGCCACCGACGCCAATAACGGCTAGCTAATAATAATACACACCGTCAATTGCTAATAGTGGTGGTGGCGATGATGGTGGTGATGTCGATGCTGTAACGTACGATCCTCGGCGACCACGGAGCACACTGGCTGCTGCGATTCTCAGGAGCACTGCGGTGGCAGTAGTCCTGTGAACAAGGCAATACACCGCACACACGACAGGGCAATGAAAAAGCAGTGCTAGGCTGGCCACAAGCAGCAGCAGGCAGAAAGGGCGGCAGGGAGCCAAGGTGAGAGAGAGAGAGAGAGAGAGAGAGAAAGCCAGTAGAATATTGATGTCCGCATCAGTTACGCACCAAGTGGCAGCTGAAACAAAGGCTGAGAATTCGGTTGGCACCGAGACTGAGAATGCAGACGGGCACTTTTCTTTTCTTTTCTACTTCTTCTCACTTTCCCTTTCCCTTGCCTTGCAAAGTCATCGTCGCCGTCATTGCCACCGGTGAGCTCGTGTGTGTGTGCATGCTGGCTGGAAATGCCGTGCAGGGAAGCTGATCGTAAGTGGCCATCGCTTCACTTGGCTGCCACCAGCGAATGCTCACCAGCGGCAACGGCAGCGGCAGCATCCTTCCAGCCAGGGAGGGAAATAAATTTGAATGCTAACGAGGAGCTTTGAGTGAAGCCACTTTCACTTTCACTTTCTCTCGGTGGCTGCAAAAGACGAGACGGTGCGGACAAGAGAAAGAGCGACGAGGAGTCCGGAGCGGAGTCGTGATTAGCTCCTCGCAGAACGGGAATAGACTTGGCAAGGTGTGCAGCTCCAGCGGCACGTCGACGAGCACGCTGGTGACGCTGGCAGTCAAAGTTATTGACTGCATCACTGCCTGCCTGCCTACCTGCCTCCACATCGACAGCGACGGTGGTGGCAATGGCTGTGGTGGTGGTGGCCGCGCAGTGAGCATTACTTTCCCTTTCTCTTCTTCCACCTGGCCAAAAGTCTTTCTCTGACAGTCTATTTCTAGTAGGTTTTCCCTACTACTGCTGTCCAACTACGCTGCTGCAGCTGAACTGCCTCGTCAGTACTGTCTCTTTGCCAACTAACTTCACTCATCTTCTGTGCATCTCTCACTCACTCTCACCTAATGTGCGCTTCACGAACCAAATCACATTAGGCAAGCCCTTTTGTCTTGTGACGCTCTCAATTATCGTTATCGTCTCATTTGCCGATTTGTCTACTACTCGGGCGTCACTACTACTTTTACTACTACTAGTTTGTCGTTCTCTGTTTAGTCACTGTCTTTCCCTGCCTCTGTCTGTGTGTTTGTGCCCCAATTCTCTTCCCTTTCATTGCCGCCTGTGTACCTCAGTGTTTGCATCTCTGAGCTCTCTGAGCCGTTTGCTCTTTTCAGAGTGAGTGAGTGAGTGCAGGAGACAAACTTCTCGGTGGGCTAGTGAAGCAGTGCACTGCAGGATCGAACAGGCACTTGCACTCTGTGCACCTCCTGAACATGGCCAAATGGCAGAATCGTTCTCTGGCAACGGTGTGCTGCTGCTGTTGACGATGATGCTGCAGCAACAACAGCATCAGTTTGACATCACCTTTTCTGTTCACTGATGCTGCTGCTGCTCTCAGTGCTTATGCCAACTCTGCTGTTCGATCATTGAGACCACTGCAGCGCGACAACAGCTCACACACAAACACACACAGAGTACTTTGCAGAGTTTTCTGCTTGCACACAGGCACAGGCTAACTAACCGTCGCAGTTACTCGACACTCACTGTTTCTGTCTGTCTGTCTGTCTGTGTTGTTTGTGCACTTTTGCAGACTAGCAGGAACTTCTTGGTCCAGTGGTAGTGATGATGATGCCACCACTGCGTCAGCAGCAAGGTGGCCGGTCCCGGCGGCGGTGACAGCTCATACAAGCTTAATAGAGTTACGGTAATGGACAGCTGCAGTATCAACGGTGCAAGGAGGGCACTCCACCAGACAGACTGAAAGAGGCTGCAGAGACAGAGCCAGAGAATTAGGAAAAAGGGAAGGAAAAACAACAACTACGGCAGCAACAGCAGCAGCAGTAGTTAGTTGTAGTTAGCAGTGATGTGCTTTTTCTGTCTCCATTTCCCTCTGCTGTTTCCTGCATAGGCTCAGGCAGCTTCTTTCTTCTCTTTAATTCACTGGCCATGGCCACCACTACTGCCTCCACTACCGTTGGCACTGCACTCTCGGCCGGACAATTGGCCAGTTGGCGCGACTAATTACCAATCACTAATTAGCGCAGCTAATTGATTTGCAGTGAGCGCTACTGTTGTGTGCCCGCGACAAAGCCTACTACTTCAATTCGGGAAGAGTGGGCGAAGTTAATTCAATTTGCCTGCCTGTCTGCCTTTGCACTGCCGCTGCACTGTACTTACTACACTGCCAGCTAATGCAGCTTCAATGATGCTGCTGCAATGTGCGCTTGGGGACAAGTGCCCAAAATAAAGGGATCACTGCGCCGAGAGCGATGTCACTCGAATCAGCAGCAGCAACAGCAACAGCGACGGTAGATGAAGAGGAAAGGAGAAGGAGTAAGTGAATGGTAGTCAGTGGAAAAGTGATAGTGAAAGTGAAAGTGAGTGCTCGCTTGCTGTGGTCGCTCTGTCCCCTCGTCTTCATCTTCATCTTCCTCATCTTCGCCGTTGTCGTTGTCCAAATTGACTGGGCCGATTAGTGGCCGCGACAATGGCAGCAGCAACGGCAAAATGGCAGACAATGGATGCACTGGAGGACGATGAGAAGGAAGAAGAGTGGGCGAACAGGCGAACAGGCAGCAATGGACGGCGAGGCGGTTTGCCCGACAACGCTTCACGGCGAGCCACCGGCCGAAAGTGATCGAATTAGCTGGTGACTGGCACTGCCAACCACAGCCACGGCCACCACCATTATCGCCGCATGTACTTGCCCCTGTGAAATGATGGAGGAGAAGAGATGCCCCTGCCGCTCCTATTAAAGTGTACTACTTTTTATGATTATTATTTACAGTTATTTAGATAGCCATAGAGGCCATTTAAATCGGTCACCGGCAGACACTGTTCGGCGGTTGCAAACGCTGGCGGGAAAAGCCAGCGAACCTTGACAGGGGCAGCCAGCATACATAAACACACACACACACACACACAGACACACATGCTAAATATACTTTGCAAACTGCGCTCACAAAGAGCGAGAGTAATACGTTTACAAAGAGTACACACAGAGACAGGCAGACACAAACAGGCAGATAACTACCACGCAAACTGATGCGCGCCAAACTGACCGTGACATTGCCTACTTTTCTCATCTACTTCTCTCTCTTTCTTCCTTTGCAGAACAAGTACTTTGGAGACTCGAGCGTCCATGCACTGCAGTACTTGGACCTCATTCAGATGAAGGACGCCAACCACAAGGCCAACTTTTACCACAATCTCAAAAATGTGCTTCCATTCATTCCCAAGGTGAGTGTTGAGAGGCAGTGACGATAGGATAGGGGATAGATAGGATGGTCAGGCAAAAGTGCGGCAGCAGTGGTCCGAAGTGGCAAGTGAAGAGCTTTGGCAAGTCAAAGTCGTAGTCGCCTTTGCTTTTTGTCATTGTCATCGTCCGCCCGTCCGCCGCCTTCGAAGCCCTTCGACGCCGTAGATCCCGCCGCCCGTTGAGTTGCGGTGATCGATTCTCCGCGGGATACTACTCTACTTCTCCTGGCAATACTGTCTCTCTTTCTACTCCGGTGGTGCCCCTTTTGCACCAACTGCTTCGGCTGATTCGATCGGTGGACAGTGGGTGACTGCACTCAGAAGACTACTACAACTGCCACTGCCGCTGAAGACTAACTGCAGACGGCGGTGCCGCCGATTCAGCGAAGCGCACCAGTGTGTCACCAGGCCCCGGGCGCACAGCCACTTCCAGCTCTCACAGTACTCTGGTACCGCCGCTTTTATTGCAAAGAGTGGTGAGCTCGCGCGTAAGCCTTTGAGCCAAGTGACGGCAGCAGCAGCAGCCAGGTCTGTCTGTCTGTCAGCGCTATCGGCGTGGCGACTGAGGCGCGAGCGAATTAATTAAAGCTTTCTTTCTCCGACTCTGCTCATATTTCCATTGCCATTGCCATTGCTTTTGCCATTTTGCCTTTTTCCATCCATCCACTAAACTGTTTGCTGTTCTCTTTTTTTCTCCTACTCACTCTCACTCTCACTCTCTCACTCTCTCTTTCTCATCCCTGATCGATAGAAACTGTGGTGCCAGCACATACTGCCCTCCATGGAATGTGAACTGCAGAGTCCCGAGGTGCTGGCCGCCGCCCTGCAGCCCATCATCTACATGATCAACGAGGCGACGGCTGAAGAATTTCAGGAATTCATCCTCCCGTTTATTAAAAACATCTTTCAAATGCCCAAGTCTGTTCAAGTAGGTGGTGGACGGTGCACTAGAATAGTAGTGTTGCTGCTGCTGCTAACTCACTTCTGTTGTAGTCAGTAGTCAGTAGATTGGACAGTGTATTCCACTCCGCTGTCTGTATTGTGCATTGCAGTTCACTTTTCACTCCTCTGTCACCGTCTGCAGGCCGTCAGAGTGGTACTGTACAGTTAGAAACTGAAATTGCGGTAGCAGCAGCAGCCGCCGCTTGATGGGCGCAATTAGAGCCTGATGATGTCTTTGGCCTTGATTACACTCAGTGCGGGCTCAGCCTTCACAACTGCTGCAGTGCTTTTTGTAGTTATTACCACTGTTTCCTGGGCCTTATCACTCGCCAACTGGCCCCTTCTGTCACCGTTCGGAGACTTGAGACACTGCTGCTGCTGCTGTGCTTGGAGTGCAACATTCCCACCGCAGAAGAACAACAGCCCATTGTCGAGCTGGCAAGTATGCCCATTCTCTCTCTGGCAATGGCCTTTAGACGGCCAGTAGTTCACTTTTTGGTGAGTGAATGTGTGTGTGTGCCCAGCAGGCACCAACGCGTTCTTTACCGCCGCCGCTGCCTCTTCTACTGTTGAATCGATTTGTCGTCTCGGTCGGTCGGTCGGTCTCTCGCGCCATTATCTCTATGTTTTTCTGCCCTGTGCCGCCTCTGCTTCGGCCGCTTACAGCCCATTCAAATCGGAGGCAATCGCATTTGCATGTGCATTTATTGCTTTATATTCACTTTAAAAGCCGGCAAAAGAGGGAAAAAGATTTTCCTTTTCCTCTTCTTTTTTTACTCCTTTTACAACAGCGGCGTCTAGTGCGACAGCAGTGATAGAGCAATAAAGTGCAATTGCTCTCTCTATCTTCTTCTTCTTCTTTGACTGTGCTCATCCTCGGCAGCTGGCCCCATTTGGGTTGCTAAAGGCTTGTACTTTCAATGCATCACTGGCACTGGGGGAAAGGAAAGATTGGGTGAAGGGAAAGGGAAATCGGGACAATGAATGCTTGATAGAGCTGCTGCTGCTGCTGCTGATGCTGATGCACGGGCGTCATCGATTGACGGACGAGTGCGACATTGATTGCCACAATAACCGCCGTCGCCGTCGCCATCGTTGGCTGCCCGACACGGATTGGGCTGGCCAGCTGGCATTACTACCGCCGTCAGTGTGACATTTCTATTAAAGTGCACTGGCAATGGCACACATTGTAATCTAATTTAGCCGAATGGATTCGCCTGCTAAGCGTTCACTAACTGGCGGTGGTGAAGATCGGGTCGCCGGGAAAGAAAAACGAAGGAGCAGGAGGAGGAGGAGAAGGCGCGGGTGCTGTTTTTTGTTTTTGGTGCATTAGAGTGCCACTGTGCCAAGTGCAAGTGGAGCACACAGAGCATTGCCAGACAGACGCAGACCAAGATAGACAGTGACAGACCAAGAGAGAGAGAGAGAGAGAAAGAGTCTGCCGAGCGAGGGGGATTAAAATAATTGAAGTGACACCTTTCATTAGGCTCAGTGGCTGTCGGTGTGCGGCAATGGGGCACTTTGTCACTCGTGCGGCCAATCGACGGCCTCCACACACATTCTGCTGCTGCTGTCTGACGCCCAAACGGACACTGCACACGGCGGCACAACACTTTCGGCACTTTGGGCACTTGCACTGCAACTGTAGAGTTGCTGAGTAATGGGCGCCGATTGAGTGAAAGCAGCTGTGTGTGTGTGTGTGTGTGTGTGGCCAAGTGGCCAGACACTAAAAGTAGCACTAGTTTTCAGGCGGTAGCTTTCCGGTGGATGAAGTGTGTTTGTGTGCACGCTTGTTTATGCGGTAATCAATCTGCCAGTCTGACAAGTATGCTCTCTTTCTTCTCTTTCCTCTTTTTCTCCCTTTTCCCAACCAACTCAACGCTCAACTCTCAGGCAACGGTGACGTTACTGGAAAACATTGACATTCTGGTGCTGAAGACGGACAAAGCGGACTTCCGAGCGGACATTGTGCCCATGTTTTGCAATGCATTCGACTCGCCGTCAGCGCAGATTCAGGTAGGTGCCGTTGACACGCTGACACTGACACTGACGCCGACTACTTCGACGACGGCGGCGGCGGTGTGCTTTGATTTGTGCCGTTTCAAGCTGTCGTGCTGACTTTTGATTTCTTTCTTTCTTTTCCTTTCTCCTTTCCCTCTTCTTTGGCTCACTCAATTTTACCCCATTTCCTGCGCTGTCTACCCGTCCGGTGCCGTCCACTGCTCCATCCACTCGTCTACAAACACTTGCACTGGCACTCGCACAAACACCGGCGTCTTACTCAATCGATGGCAATCAATTACTACTACCGTCGCTGTTGCTTCTGCTGCTGCTGCCTATACTGCTGCTGGAAATTCTTGCTTACACTCACATGCATACATGCAGTCGGCGGCCATGTCGGCACTCGCTCAAGTGATCGATCATCTCGACGAGGCCACAATTCGCAAGATGATTCTTCCCAAAACGAAGCAACTTTTCGACATCGACACAAAGGTACGTGAACGAGGTGCTGCTCAACTAAAAATGTTGAACCGAAATGCACACACACACTCAACTTGAACACTGTTGACGGCACCGCTGGGATTGCTTTTGCTGTTGCTGCTGGTGCTGGTGCTTTGCGGTGCCGTCTGCAAACGAGACCGCCATCACTGCGCCGTCTGCTCGATGACTAATGTTCCAATGACTAATGCTACTTGGCGCACACGACTTCCTCTCTTCCTTCCTCTTTTACTCTTCGTTTTCACTCATTCTTCTTTTTACTTTTCTTCTTTCCTCCACCACAAACCCGAATCTCTGCTCTGCTCAGATTCAAATCAACATTCTCATGTGCATTGAGAAGGTGATCGAGAATCTCGACAAGACGGAGATTCTCGACGACGTCCTGCCGATGATCATGCGAGCGCGCACACAGGACGCTTCGGTGCTCATCATCGTGATAAGTGAGTAGAAGTTAGGGTAGAAGTGAACTTGGCCGAAGACTATTCAACTGAAAACTATCTCACACACGCACTTTTCACACACTTTTCACTGATCGACCCATTTCCTTCTCTTCTTTCTCTTCTTCTTCCTTTCTGCTGTCTCTTTCCGTTTGCTTTGTTTGGCCACTCTTTCACTGTCGCCATTCGCACTCATTTTGTGCGCAGGCATCTGCAAGCTGATGATGATCGATGTCAAAAAGTACGGCCTGACGATCAACTTACTCTCGGCCAAGATTATGCCCTCACTGACGCCCGCACTGGCCAACCCGACGCTGAACTTGGACGAGGTAAAGTTGACGATGAGGCTGCTAATACGATGAGGCAACAGCTACTATGGACTGCTTCCAACTCACACTTTACCCCCGATATATTGATTTCAGTTTAACGATCTGGTGGACCTGCTCTCCGAGATGCTCACCTACATTGCCAAAAGCCAGCGAAACAAACTGTTGCTTGAGAAGAATGCGCCCATCACCATTTCACAGGAAATGTTAGTGCTGCTAATGATGATGATGACGTTGACGATGAGTAGAGGCTGTGTCATCAGTGATTGGCATTCCACGCAGTGCACACTAGTTGAACACACACTTTGCCTAACCACTACATCTTTTCTTTCTTTTTTACTGCAGCATGGGATCACAATCAAACGTCGGCGCCACCGGGTACCCGCACCGGCCGCCCTCGCTGCGGCTGGAAACGCGTCGCACCTCCATCAGCATGGACGACGTCGTCCGGCGGACCTCCATTCCCGTCTCCGTCGCCTCTAGCCCCGATTCTAATCTGCTGCGCGTGCAGGCCCATCTTCCGGGGCGTCGCCACTCAGACAACACCATTCAGCCGCCGCGCATCCTCATTGCGCCCTCCAGTCCGACTACTTCTTTTTCGCTGTCGCGCGGCCCCAGCGCCGCCAACCTCAACGCCCGCCGCCACTCGAGCATCAACATGCAGGACGCGAAGAACATGCTGCCCAAGGTGAAGGTGCCCAAGGTAATGCTGCTGGTGTTAAAAGCTGTAGCTTTGTATTTGGTTTTTCATTATTCTTTGTTCTCTCTTTTTGTAGTGCGTAACGCACAACATGAATGAAATTGCTAAAATTCCGAACAACATCGCCAAGGACGCGAGCAACACGCTGAACAGCCTTTGCGCGGAGTCCTTCCTTTCCAGTCGCTCCAGTGGTCGGCGGTACTCGGCGGTGCCCACCTTTGATGCAATCAACCTCGGCAGTCGCAAGAACTCCACTTCTAATTTTCTGCAAACGCTCGGCACTGGAGTGGTAAGTGGGTAGACAATGGAAAAGGGAGATTGGAATGGAATGAAGTAGAATAGGGTAAAGTTGAGTTGAGTTGAGTGCACTCACCGATTGTGTGCACCAGTGCTGTTAGTGGTGGCTGCCTGCCATCCAATCAGTCGCCTAATAGAGTGGCCAAGATGTTTATCGATTTCAATTCATTTACAGCAACAACTGTTTGGAAAGTAAGACGACGTTGAAGACGGCGGTGGCGGCGGCGGCGGTACTTTTCTCTTCTTCTATTACCAGCGGCGAGCACAATAAGGTCGAGTGTGCTCGGGTGCTCCCTGCAGCTGCTGCTGTTCCTTTGAGACCGAAACTGAAGAGACTGAGAGAGGCCATTTGTCGAGATCACAATCACGCCGACTGACACACACACGTTCGCCCGGTGACTTTGCACCGGTGTGAGCGGCGGAGAACAACGAGAATAGAATGAAAGAGAAAACAGAACGAGTGAAAAAGCGAAAGCACTTTCAGCATTTTGCGAAAATCAACTTGCGCCCTTTACCGTTATTTACCGTTCACCTTACCTCGGCTCGACCAGAAGCCAATCGGCAACGCAAGACCACCATTACTTGAAAAGGAGCACTCACTCATTCTCTTTCCACCAGCAAACCTAGCAACTGTCTCATTAATCACAGTCCCTCGGTCAGCAGCACCATCATCGGCATCGGCTGATTGATAGTGACACCAGCAGCGGCGGTGGAGGGCACTGCACTGGCACTGGCAATTGGCAGCTGCCAGTACAGTGGCACTCCTTTCTGCACCACCACCTGCCACACCAGGACACATACCAGTTACATTGTAGTCAACTTTGGCATACCAAAGCAAAAATTGCTGCTGCTCAAATGGCTGACGACGTTGTCCGGGCACGTCGTCATCATCACCATCATCAACCTCCTTCGATACTCATGCATGATCAAACACACGTTTTTCTTCATCAAAATCTTCCATCATTTCGCGGTAGCACCCGCTGGTGGCACCCAAAGTACCCGAACACTCTATCTCGCAGTAGTCAGTCACTGACACCGGCCGTCAAGCGTGCACTCACTTGGATCACCACTGTCCAGATCACCACTACCACCACCGTCACTTTTTCACTGTATCTTCTTTCAGTAGCATCTTTTATCTCCCCACCACGATCACTTCACTTTACTTTCACCGCTCACTTTCACATTGCTCACGTCACTTTGGCCGGTGGCCATGACACTTCTAGTACTACTACTACTACTTTTAATACTTCCACTACTACTGCTGCTGCACAAATACATCATACCAACACACCCACCAGTTCATACTGTTTAAACAAACACACAGACACACATATCACCACATTTCTATTTTACTAGCCGTCCGCACAAAGTACGACGGCCGCATCTTCTCTGCAAATATAGTCTCTTATTTTGTTATACGCCGACACACACAAACACACAGACCCACTTTCACGTTAAACGTTGCAGGCAACACACAAGTACACACTTCGAGACGTGTCCACCAGACACTGAGGCAACTTTGCATGTCTCAGAGATTACCTGAGGTCTTTTTTGACCTGTCTGTCGCGCCGCACACGCCCACGCCTCACTGCATTACTCAATCTTTCTTCGCTCAACTTTCATTTTAATTTTTTCTTTTACTTTTTCTAATCGTTCGCCGACACCAGTCGCGCGACTACACACAGACACAAGAAACATACTTCACAAACTGCAACCCAAAGGCGATACTTTCAATGGTTGTACCAAATATATCAATATATCTTTTCTTTCTTTCTCTCACTATACATATATCAATTTATAATCACGTTCAGACCCACCTGACATTTGTTCTTCTTTTCTATATTTTTCTCTCTTTCTCTCTGTTAATGACGTTTTTTCTTGCTCTTTCTGTCTCTATCTTCTCTTTCCTGTTCATGCAATGTCAATTTTCAATCAATCAAACAACCAATCTCTATTTCTCTCTTTCCTTCTCCGCTCTATTCGCACCTAAATCTGTTAAAATTGTTATAAATTGTTGGCTTCATTAAATGACTTTTAATGTTTTACCTTTCCAATCACCCGAGAGTAGTACTACTGAAAGTACTTTAAACTGGCTCGTTAATATTAGGGTTCAACTTCACAGAGGCGTGCCTGACATGCTAACTGATTATCGATCTGTCAAACGCTGAAGTGAAAGTACGCGAGAGACAGTAGCAAGTCGAAACAGTAGTGATCCGCTCCACCGACAGGTGTCTCTTCACTCGCAGTCGCCGAAAGCTGCAAAAGAAATCTTTTGAGTATAAATATCAGCTGACACAAGTGGCACATCAAGCACTAGCGCTTTATCACTCTTTGCACCGATCGACATTGATCGTCTTTCCTTCGCTGTCTCCTCTCTTCTAGCATCTAGCAACCATGGCCGAAAGTGTTCCACTGAAGCTGGTCAGCAGTGTCAAGTGCTTCGGTGGCCTGCAGAATGTGTACAGCTTCTTCAGCAAACAGCTGCAGTGTGAGACCAAGTTCTCGGCGTACATTCCGCCAAAGGCAACCGCCGAGGCGCCGGTGCCGGTCCTTTTCTGGCTGTCCGGTTTGACCTGTACTGAGGAGAACTTTTACGTCAAGTCGGGCTTTCAACGGTACGCTGCAGAGCACAATTTGCTCGTTGTCGGACCGGACACCAGTCCTCGGGGCTGCAACATCGAGGTATGTTTACACTATGCTTTAAAATATCCTTTCTCTCACCGGTAAATGATCCTCGTCAACACAGGGAGAGGATGTCGACTGGGACTTTGGCACTGGAGCCGGCTTCTACGTGGACGCCACCACGGAGAAGTACAAAACCAACTACCGAATGTACTCGTACATCACCAAAGAGCTGCCCGGTATTGTGGAGCAGCACTTGCCGGTAGTCAAGGGCGCTCGATCCATTTCCGGTCACAGCATGGGTGGCCATGGAGCGCTGATTTGCGCCCTGAAGAACCCCGGACTGTTCAAGGTGGCCACTGCCTTTGCACCAATCAGCAACCCTTCTGTGAGTGCATGGGGTATCAAGTGTTTCACCGGCTACCTTGGCGAAGACAAGGAGGCCTGGAAAGACTGGGACGCTACAGAGCTTATCGCCAAGTACCAGGGTCCTGAGCTTCACCTGCGAATTGAACAGGTAGAGTTTTTCTGCATATTTTTAACTTTAGTTTTTTAATTAAGATCATTTCTCTTTTTCAGGGTTCTGCTGATCCGTGGCTGGGTCATCTTATTCCCGACAATTTTGTGCAAGTCTGCAAGAAGCTGGGCGTTAATCTAGACTACCGATGGCAGGAAGGCTACGAGCACGGCTACCTCTTTGTGGGCACGTTCATCGGCGAGCACATCAAGCTGCACTCTGACATTCTCCGCAAATGAAAGCCTGACTTCCCTCCCACCCACCCAGCTGATCGACAATAAACAGTAAACAATATTGTTTCTTCATTATTACTGGACCCCGTATCACGCTTATCGATTCTTCTCCAGATTATTATCTCGGCGCCATTGCAAGCTTTATACACACTTTCTAATTGAATTACTTTTCCTCAAACCAAGGCCCGCGCGCACAAATTATCGATCAGTCGCCTCAGTCAGCCAGTTCACTCAGTTAATTGCGTTAGCCGTCAGTCAGTCTCGGCGCTGACAATTTTAAAATGGACCAAACTCGACTGAGGTTTATTATTTTCGCCACCATTATTTGCCAGCCAGTCCTCATCATCAGCAACACTCAACATCAGTTGGACAGTTTCGGGTAAATATTTGGTAATGAAAGTGACAATTACGGTGCCGCTGTGTGTGACAGACGCACAGTGCGGCAATTAAAGTGAACGGCGAACGTGACGTGAAAGCCGAGTGCAAATCGATGATCACCCGGATAGCACTACCACTGTCAACGCTATTGATTGCGTAAATCTCTTTTTCTTTTTCTCAGTCTGGTGTGTGCTGTCCCACTTGTGCACTGGTGTCGCCTGTCTTAGCACCACACTGTCTTTATCTGTGAGCTTATCTCATCACCAGAAACAACTTATGCAAAACTTTCCACAGTTTGCAGTGTCTGCTCAACCAACTCAACCAGAGCACTCGGTCGAATCCCGAGCACGTGTTGCCGGCGTATACGGTCAGACGGAGAGGCCTCTGGCTACTACAAACTACAGCTAAGAGATTATCTCATTCAGTGGCGGAAAAATTTAGAAAAAGACGTGCCGGAAAGGGTTGACACTTTGCTTTACTCTGAGGACTCACAAAGTTCGGGGGTAAAGTTTTCCAGAAATTTTTTTCAGTGCGGTCGGTCACTGTCACTGTGTGTGAATGTGTGTTGATTGCCCTCTTTGCATGCACTCGCTGTGATGATGATGATGATGATGATGCCTGGTTGCTTGGCTGGTTGCATCTCCTTGGTGGCGTGATTGGCGAGTGCAAGGCACCAATTACCCTCTCTGTAATGGGAGTCTCGCAGTCTCGTCATTTATCACCACTTTTGCTGCGTGCGATTGCCTGCCTGTCTGTCTGACTGCCTGCTCACACCGCGACTAGCACACTGAACTCTAAGACTCGCAAATGCACAAGGAGGGATGATATATCGATTCGACACTGCTACGCGCAAAACAAATGAATCGAATACTTACTGGAAGACGACGATGAACGATGCAATGAATCGGCAAGTATTCATCGGTGGCTATTGAAGACACTGCCGAGGATGATGCTGATGCTGCTGCTGTCGATGCACAGTGAGAATGTGTGTGTGCCTGACTTATTTGCAGGAGGGTGAAAAAGTATGTGCAAGAAGACTGATTCACGCGTTGATGGGATGGCAACAAAAGTGGTAACACACAGTGTCGCAAACTGGTCCTTGTCGTTCTCCAGTTCTGCAATCGTCCATCCTCAGCAGTGAATCCTCCAGCCAGGCAAGATCAATCAAAGTGGCTGACTGAAGTGCCAGTGCGAGTGAATGCATAAATGACTGCCCAACTTTGGACCACTTAGCTTGCTGGCTGCAATTGAATAGAGCACCAAGAACAGCAGCAGTGGCGACTGGCGACAGTGATCCTCGATACTTGGGCGCCTCAATTGCAACAACCTATAATCGGCGCAGAGAGGATGCCCATTAATAATCGATATCTGTCAATGGGCGCCATCATTGGACAGTACTTTTTGTTCTCCCGTTCATTCATTCATTCTATTGAAGTGCAATTGGCGAATTTGTCAGGCATTCCCCGAGATTCGTCCTTGCGTAAATAACAAATGCCACGAACTGTCTGCAGATCAGTGAAAGAGAAAGTGATAGTGAGAGTGTGCCCTGAACAAGGACGACACTCGCCCGAGCACACAAATGGGCCGTTATGCAAATGGACTGGGGCTGTCAATTACCGACGAGCTGGGCAACTGCTGCGATGTGGACGCGCACTTAATTAGAGCTAACTGACTGCTGCTGCTGCTTGTGATGGCAGTTGCTGACTCTCTTTTTCCCACTTCTCCCAGTTGCCCACCTTGTTGCAGTACCACATCACCCACAGTCGGTGTAATATTCAGCGTTGGAAATTTTTTTCTGGCTTCCACCTCTTCTCCGGTGGACCAAGTGCTTCATAGTAGTAATAGTGGGTGCTCCTAATCAGCGATCAGCAGCAGCAGCAGCACACCACTGCCAGCGACACCAACATCATCCCAACAACAACAACAGCAGCAGCAGCAGCAGCAGCAGCCACCGTCAGACAGGCCCCGACGAGTATGACAAATCAAGTGAACGAGTGAATAATTTAATCGCCTATTTGCTCGGCGAAAAGAGAAAGAAGGAAGCATAATACAATGAGAAGCCAGATAAAATGCTCGCCCGATTCTCCGGCTGCCATCTGATCCGGCCTATTAGTGTATTATTAATGCACCCAGTCTCTGCACTGACGACTACTTCTGCTGCCCTTGCTGCAATGTAGTGCACGGCTTTCTCCTCGCCTAATAATCCAAATTATACATTCGAGTGTACCTTAGCTGGTGGCGAGCTAGATAAATTACAATGCCTGTGCAGATTCTGCCTGCCAGAAGGAGAGAGATTGTCATACGCCTTCCATTGAAGTGGCGCAGACACACACACACTGGTGGGAAGACAAAGCCAAATGAGCGAGAGGGAGAAAAAAGGCTAATCATAATCGATTGTGAGTGTTGTGTGTGTGTGTAACACGCCACAGTTTACGGGGCATAAATCAGAACTTAGATAAATGAACTTAATTCGAGTTAGGACGGAGCAGACAAATGAGCGAGATTGAGGGGTGCAAGGAGTGAAAGGGATAACGACGACGACGGCGAGGACGGCGCCGGCGGCTCGTCTCGCACTGCACAACAAGGGTCATAAATTAGGGAGCATTTTGTGACACAACACAGATTCTTCTTTTTCTTCTTTCTGTTGTAGCTGCAGAAATTTTTTTCTCGAACTTTGACTTCTTCCAGCAGCAATCTAGCCGGACCATTATGCAATCGAATCAAGGCAAGTGTCACTTTGGTAATCACTAGGCCGAGAATTGGAAGTCATTGAGACATTACATTACTTCGCTCTAACCAGAGACAGAAAGAGCAGTTCGACAAGCCCATCGTTTTAATTGGCACTCCGTTCTCGTCGTTGTCCTTCTCCTCCTACTCCTTCTTTTCAGGCCCAAGAAAGAAAAATGAAAAAATGCTACACACAAAAGTCTCCAGTCGCAGTCATCGGCTCGCATTCCCAAAGTAATGAGACACATTTCTTCAAAGACGAGGAGATGCCATTAATTGAGATAATATTTTTAAATTTATTGCCATCTGCCAGCAGTTATTGAACAGTTATTGAGCAGGAGACACTTTGTGGCGGAGGCATCTTTTAATTCTTCTGGCCGGTGGAATGCCGCCGCCGCTGCTGCTGCTGCTCATGTTGCCGTTTTTGCTCAAAGCTCTCCGATCGGATGACAATTGTCTATGTGTGCTGCAAGCAAAAACCGAAGCACCACAAAGTCTGCTGCAGAGGAACAGCACTGCAATTTTACTGGTGGCTTATTTATTCAGAAGTAATAAGGGACGCGATCAGAAAAGGGTTGGACAGAAAAAGAAAAAGGACTTCAAGAAAAAGATTTCTTTGAGTATTGGCCAGTTCTGCTCTGTTTGTAACTGCCATCGATCACCAAAAATAGACACACCAGCCCACCGTTCTCTCATTGAGCTCGATTAATCACACCAGATTAGCGGTAGTGCTGGTAGCTGTGGTAGTAGTGGCCACAAATTAATTTGCCACCACAGTTTAAAGCCAAATAAAAGTGTGAGTGCATCAATTAGCTGAAGAAGAGAGTGAAAGAGCTCACAAACTCGCTCGTTCTCATCTGCTGCCACCAGATTAGGTGCTCAGTGAGGGGTACTCGACGTGAACCGCAATTGAGTGCTGCTTCCGTTGAAACTGCTGCTGACTTTCTTCTTTCAGTGGCCATCATTGACTTTTATTCCTTCTTCTTCTTCTGTCATTTTCACTACTTTTTCACTCGTAAAGAGAGCACACATTGCAATTTCACAGACAGAGGAAAAACATTTCAACTCGTCATCACAAAAAGTGACAAAAACAGATGTAAATAAATCGAATTCACCGACAACAGCACCACCAAGACCACCACCACAACTGAATTCTTCCATCCTCTCCTTCCTTTTTCTCCCTCCTCCACCAAACCGTCTGCTGGTGCGCTAATTACTAAAACGCTAAACGGTCAATTGGCGGCAACACCAACAGCAGCAGCAGGAGAATCAGTTTTCAGCACTAGAAAGCAGACAGGCAGGCAGTACTTCCCTCCCACTCCTCAGCTTCGAAGACAAGCGAACAGTGTCACAACTTTTAATGTGTGCCGTCTTATTAGAGAGCCGTTGTGGTGGTGGTGGTGGTGGTTGTTACTATGTTACAGTGATGATTCTTTCACCACCAAAGTGCTGTTTCCCCTTCTTCCCCTTCTTCTTCTTCATCTTCGACCGAAAGACCAGCGCGTGGCGTCTGCCAGTGACGGCGGGTGCCGCCGATTGTCTGTGTCTCTTTCTCAGTGCTGCTGCTGCTGTCGGCGCCCAAGCTGGTGGACCAAGCACAATAAAATCAAATAAATCCGAGTGTGTTGCAAAGTGTTCTTTATGACTGCAAATTGATTTAATTGTCCCATTTGCGGGGTGCCTGCGAGGGAGAAATGAAGGGAGAGGAGAAAGCTGCAAAAAACAGACACACACACATTCTTGGCTAAGTTGTGGTAATTAATCGGCAACGGGCAGTGGCCATCACCACCACCACCACCACCACCACCACCACAACTACTGACTCAATTGCCCACAATCGAATGGTCGATTATTGTGTGCTTGTGCCAGTAGTATGTTGACTTCTTCGATTCGACCGGCTACTACTACTACTGATTGCAGTATTCGATCACAACGGAAAAGCGACAAACAGATGCAGCAGCAGCAGCAACCAGCCAGCTTGACCATTCTTCATGACACAGTGCAGCTGACTTCAAAGTGTTGCGAACATTGTCGTCGTCAGCTTTGGCACTGGAGCAGTACCTCCAGTGCCTAGTCTTCGTCCTATACTACTCCTCTTCGGAAACAGTATTCTTGGTGCTGATGGCGGTGGTGGCGGTAGTAGTCCTTCTGTTGCCCTGTGAGTGCGCGCGTGGTGCAGTGCTAAACGTCAGCCAGTCCGCCAGCCCTGCTGCCTTGATGCGCCAATGCCTGCCTCCGTCTGTGCTGCCACTGCTGCACTAACCTCATCAGCGGCACTTTCACAACCACCGTCGCAGCGAGCGACGATCACCACCAGCAGCAGCACGATTGGCCCACGACGACGACGACGACAGCGGCAAATCATTTGAAAAGTGGAAAGCGGCTTTGTCTGCCTGTCTCTCTCTCTCATTCTCTTTCTTTTCTGACATACCTCACTCTGTCTGCCACAATCACAGATCGGCAGCCGTCCACTCTCCTTTTTGCCGGCAAACAGACACAAACACACTTTTCTTCCAATTTCTTCTTAGCAGCATTACCATCTCCTTCTTCTCTTTTTCTGTCCTTATCCCCAAAACGCGACCTTAAATAATTTATTAGCCATAATTACGATTATTTATCAATACACAGGGAGAGAGAAGAATGCATTCCATCCGGTGGTGCCCCTAATGATTGGACCATTCTTCCTTTTCCTCATAATGTTGTTGTTTTCGTTTTTTTTCTCTTCAATTCTTATTCGATTCGTCGCAGCATGTCATCATAAAAAAGAAGAATAAGCGCCGAAATCTGCTATTCGATCTGATTTTGGCTCAATCACAGTCGCCTTTGTCCAATTTTGGTACTTTGTTTGAGTTCACCAGTGCAACTTGAACTCCAACCACCTCCTTTTTACTACTCGTGATCAAGAATGTTCTTTTATCGTTAACTACTTTGACCATCATCATCATTTTCTTATAGAACCGGAAGATGCATTTACTTCAAAGCTTACCACTACCAGACTCAACTGTTTTAGTTTTCAGTTGTTGTCGACTTGCCATGGCCTCATCATACCTCTTCACTGCCTTACTTTTATCTCTTCAACTTCGCCAAGGTAGGTGAACAGCCGGAGTGAGAGGAAAAACAGGCCAATAACCGCAAAAAGAGCAGAAAGAGTAGAGTCGCGCCTTTCCGTCAGATTGCAGAGTCTGTCTAATTGCTTGCCCTCGCCTTCGCACTAAAAAAAGGGAAACCAAGCACTCTATCTTACAAGTTAGCTCAAGTTATTATTTTAATTACCATCAAATCAGCAATCAGTTGTTAATGGAATGGGTCTATCGATCTTTGGCGAGATCAGATTTGAATCGAGAATGCAAAACCAGTGCAAACACTATTTTTCTTCCTGTGTTTTAGTCTGCTCTTATTCTCTAACTAAAGAAGCACTCAACCATTAGTTGAGCGCCCATCTGCACATTGTCTCTCTGATCATCATCGACGCTGCTTTTTGATATCTTTCAGCAAAAAGCACCAGCAGAGAAAAAGTAAATCGCCTTGTAATCGAAATATATTGGTAGATTTAGCAAAAGAAATGAAAAGAGACTGAAAAGAAACTAGCAAAATTCGAAAATCACTGGTAATATCAGTGAAAACATTTCCAGTTGATTAGCAACTGGCGTAGATGAAGTAGACAAGCAAGCAGGCAAACAAGCAGAGCTAGTGCCAATGCGAGCAATTGCGTGACATTGCCTCAACACGGAAAGTTTCGATTTAGATTTAGAGCTGAGGGTGACTTTAAAAATTGAATTCTCTCAACAGCAACAGCAGCAGCAGCACTTGGCCGTCAAATGAGCGAACACTGCCGTTTTTGTAGTCGCTGTTTCTTTTTCCTTTGTTTGTTTTTCCATATTTTTTCCTGACGCCAAATTGCCTTCATTAAGAAGAAACGAGGACCAGTTTGGCAGTTGAAGGGAACAAAGTAGCAGCAGTGCTGAAAGCACAAATGACACAGGGGCCGCCATCTTACTGACTCTAGATCAGCTCCGTTGTCCTGTTTTTAAGTTTAAATTAATTAAACGTGTAATTAACAAACGGAAACTGTGCAGTGCAGCACAGTGCACTGGCCACCAGTTATAACTACAAAGATAATTAATCGCACGCGTATCATCGTTCAGCCAGTTTTGTCAACTAGCAAAACACGGGAATTGTTTTTCAGAGCTTTACAGTTTTTTCTTCAAACTTCTATCACAGAAATGCTGTGTAGTCGTCTTTTTGAGGTTTTTTCCTGTTTTCATTGTTCCAACAGCAACAGCAGCAGTCGTCATTAGTTCGTTTGCATGTTTATGCCTATGTATGTGTGCGGCCGGAACAAAACTGAAAAATTGACAAAATTAAACAGCTCCAGTTGACATTAGGGCGGAATGTGAATTCTACTATTGAATCAGTGATGACTTCTTAACAAACAACAGAGCAGACAATTCTCCTTCACTGGTTGCACAGGCAACGAAGTCTGTGGGCGCAATTAACTGAACTGAATTGAACTCTTCTTGGTGCCTGCGATGTTGAACAATCGTTTTTCGCTGAGCAGTGCATTTTTTGTTTTGACTGCTCACATTAAACAATTTTTGCTTATCTCTCTTGTTCTTTCCTTGACTCTGTCTTTTGCCTGCCTGCTTGCTCAGTCACTGCTGCAGTCTCAAGTGATGCCTCAAATGATTGGGACCACTGGTGGAGATACGATGGAATTTCGGGTAATATCAATCAACTTGATGACTCACCAGTCTGCAGACACACACGGCTCACCACTTCCATTAATCACCAGGTCCGGATTTCTGGGGCATCCTCAATCCTGAGTTTTTTCTCTGCAACAAAGGCCATAGACAGTCGCCGATTGACATCAAACCGGGCCTTCTCCTCTACGATCCCAACCTGAAGAGTATATTTGTAAATAAGAACAGGTAATAAATAGGTTGGCCAAGTCACACACTATCAGAGTAAACATTATCAAATCTTTTTTACATTTGTGCAGAATAAATGGCATTCTGGAGAACAACGGCCACAGTGTGGTTTTTCACTGTCACCCTAACCGAAGCGAGACACTGCCGGTGACAATTAACGGCGGTCCATTGTCGTACTCGTACTCATTCCACGCGTTGTACATTCACTTTGGTCAAATTGACACTTACGGGTCGGAGCACTCCATTTCGGGGTTTTTATTTCCCGGAGAGGTGTGTTAGTAAAAAATTATTTGCTCAAAACATTATGGAATTATAAATACTTCTCTTTTTTTATTCAGATTCAAATCATCGGCTACAACTCTGATTTGTATTCCAGCTACGAAGAGGCGGCAAGCAAGGCAAACGGCCTTGTTGGTTTGGCCATCTTTCTCAAGGTGAGTGCGTTAAGATTTTTCAATGACTTCATCCTTTTTTTGTAATTCTCTTTCAATTAACCAGCTAGGAAACGTCAGCTCACCAGCTGTCAAAATTTTAACCTCTCAACTACATCATATCAAGTTTAAGAATCAGAGTGTGGCACTGAAGTCACTGAGCCTTCGTGAGTTGATTCAAGACGAACAGAACTATGTCACCTATGAGGGCTCACTGACGATCCCTTCCTGTGAAGAGGTGGTCACCTGGATCGTCATCAACAAGGTTAGCGAAATTTCAGTAAGGAAAGTTCTTCAAACTAACTGTAATTTCATTTTTTGTTTTCCCCCTTTCAATTACTAGCCTTTATTCATTACAAAGGAGCAGGTAATTTGTCTGACTTATTACTTAGAGCCTATCTAACTGCTATTGTAACTAACTGTACATTAATACTACACTTTAATCTACTTATCAGCTTGCCATGTTGCGACTGTTGATGCAAGGTAAGATGCACGCTTCAGTTCAAGAGAAAAAAGTCTGCTTGTTTTTTAAGAATGAACAACGTTTGACTGACTGACTAACTTTATCTCTTTTTCCGCCCGTTTCCACTAACACACATACACACACAAAATACAGGCGATTTTAAAGAGCCAACAAAAACGCTCGGACCAAACTTTCGTCCCACCCAAAGTCTAAACGACCGAGTCGTTCGGACGAGCATTGAATTTAAATCACACGAAAAGGTATTAGTAAACAGTAATGTAGTATTTTACTCTTATTAATTTCAATCACTACACCAGTGAGTGGGAATGGGAGGTGCAGTGGGAAGGAAAGTACAAGTTCTGGGGACAAGATTCAAAATTGGGTACTAGTCAGGCTAGAAAAAGGATGGTGATCATTTTGCTCAACAGACAAACTTTCCTTTCATTTTTAAGACTATCATGTTGTGTGCATCTCGGAAAATGGTTCCGATCAGTAGGGAAAGAAAAAAAGAAGGGGGATTAGGCAAAACATGGAACAAATGAGGGCGAGCAATTGTCTTACCAACTGTCAGGGGTTAGCTGTGCATTTGTGCGCGCTCTCTCAACCGAACCAAATTTGCATTTACTCATCATCATTATCCATTTGATCTCTTGCACCCAGGGCAAGAGCTGTCCGACGATGAAGCGCAATGTCCACTACGAAGGTAAGTGGTAGTGGACACAGTCTTCTTCTGCCGCCTGTTCTCTCGTTTAACTTGAACGAATTGTTCTTTCCCCTTTTTTATGGCACCAGTCAATCAGCGGCTGTGGAGCACCTAAGCTCCTCAACTGAACTCGCCTTCTCTACTACTGATGATGCTAATCCTACCACTGATGGTCACACTACTCTCTTTCTCTCTTTTCACCTCCTGTCGCCTGTTTTAGCTGTTACACTGTTGCTACTACACTACAGTGCACTGGTGCACTCATCATATCATTGCTTTGACATCTACACGCCATTTTCCTTTGATATATCTACACTTGCTCCTTTGCTCGCTTTCTTGCACTACTCTTTTGTTACCACTATCGATGTTGTTTCACTAATAAATGAAGCAAAAAACTGAAGTGTGTGTGTGTGTGTGTGCTAAAGTGGCTGGATGATGATGATGATGAAGGGGATGGTGGGGAAGTAGATACTAATGAAGGAGGGAAGAAGGATGAAACCGAAAACGTTTGAAGCTTTTTCAGAGAACGACAAAGCATTCGGCTGTAAAATTGGTAAAGCGGTAGGTGATGATGTTGAGCACACTTCTTCACGGTTTCTGCTGGACATGGAAATCAACAGAAAACACTCTCAGACTTTGGTGGCGGTCGAGGAGAAAGGCGTAAATGAGTCCATGCTTTTGGAGACATTGGCAATGCGCAACATGAGCAATTCTCGGCGCTCTTCTTCGTAGGGTTTGATCAGGATGCGAATGCGCTGTACAGAATAAAAAAGCTTTAAAACTTAAAGAATCTAGAAACCAACCCCCCCCCTTTACCTCTTTCAGTGTTCCTGGTGTTCGGGCAATGAGCCAGAGTGCGGTGACTGGAATGCAGAGTACCGAGGAGGCGGCCACCAGCATGCCCATAATGTTCACCCACATCGGGTACTTGTAGTTGTTGTACTCCAGTGGCTCGTAGTTGACCAGTCCAAACACAATGATAAACTGATAAAGAAAGTGGATAAATAAAAAATTAGAAAATAAACAAAAACACAAAAACGTACCATAATGAAAAAAGGTGCCATAAAGGTCCAGCAAAACTTCCACCACTGGTTCACCTCAAAGCCGACCATCAGCTTGATATCCTGTGAAAATCGCCGAACACCTGTAAAACAGATTTAGTTTTAGTTTTTTAACGTTCCAAGATGTATGCCCATTGTACCGTAGATCCAGGAGACGGCAATGGATTCAAAGAGAACGGCAAATAGAATGGAGTAGCCGGCGGCAAAGCGGTCCATAAACTGGACAATGTACACGCCGCCCTGAGTACAGCTGGCCAGGCCGACGATGAAGTAGAAGGAGAACAGTAACGCCACAAAAGTCTCTCGGTTGCGCTTCACCAGCGGGTACTCGTCGCTGATCGCCGTGATTATGGCTTCACTGCCGCCAAACTGAAAAAAAGAAGTTTTTGATACAACATGAAAATAGAAACTGAGGATGACCACTAACCGAGCTGTCCAGTCCAATAGTGAGCAGCATCAGGAAGAAGATGACCGACCAGAGTGGACCGGCGGGCATGGCCGAAATGGCCTCCGGGTAGACGATAAACACTAGACCGGGGCCTTCTGCTGCGATGTCGCCCACCTCCACGTTGAGTCTGTGGGCCATGTAGCCGAGAACGGCGAAGATGACAAAACCGGCGAGAAAGCTGGTGGCACTGTTGATGATGCTGGTGACCAGGGCGTCTCGGTGGACATTGTTGTAGAACTTGTTGTAGCTGGCAAAGGCCAACAGCACACCAAAGCCGGGGCCCAGCGAGAAGAAGACTTGCGTGGCGGCGTCCACCCACACCGTCGCCTTGTACAGTGCGTTGAAGTCCGGCGTCAGGTAGTAGCGAATGCCGTTGATGGCGCCCGGCAGCATCAGCCCCCGAATGAGGAGAATGAAGAGAACAACATAGGGAAATAGAGCGGTAAACCAGACAACCTGATGTGAAATGAGGAAAGTTAGTTTTTAAAAGTTTAAAAACTTAACCCAAACAAAACACTAACCTTGCCTAAAGAAAAGGTGTTTGAGAAAATAAAGCATTAGAGAAGGTGATGCAATAAACCTTGAACTTAACTCACCTGAAGTAGATATGCCTTTCCATAAACTTCAAGTAGAGAACGATAAAGGTTTAGAGATTTTAACCCACTTTATAAACCATCACCAGACTTACCTAAAGTAGCAAATAAGATAAACTAGCAGTAGACTGAGGGCGATTTCCGCGCGAATGTATCCGAGATCGTGAATGCCTGAACTGTGGTGGTACTGCAAGAAACCTCGACTGCTCGTCGAGAGGTGGCGTCAATGAGGTAGTTGCTGCAAGAAGAATGAAAAACGATTTCTTTCAACCTGGTACGTACTTGAAGTACTCGAGAGCAGCAGAGTTGCGAATTCGATCGCTGGCATTGGTGGGCGAGCTGACCGCTGAGCTATTGCTGATCTCAAAGCACTGCTTCGTGTTCCAGGGGTTGTTGCACGTCGTCCATGGCAGTTCAGCGGTGAAGGACTTTATGAAGAAGTGCATCGCCCTAATGAAAACCATTTTGTTCCATTGATAAGTTGTATTTCTAGTATTTAGGCTAACTCACCAGGCAATGATGACATTGTAGTAGAGGTCAACGTAGAAGGCAATCAGCACTACTGAGTAGCCAATGCCTTTTTGATTAAAAAATTTTGGCGTTGAAAACTTATGCAAAAAGTGATTTTTACACAACTAAATTACCTTTAAAAAGTGGCACAACTCGACTCCAACATGTGATAGCGCCCTTTCGATGGTACTGTCCCAAGGCTAGTTCCATAAAGAAGAGGGGCACTCCTCCAATTGCAAACATGATCAAGTATGGAATGAGAAATGCGCCTGAAAATGTGCATGTGTGATTATCAGTATTTATAAATATTTAAACCTAAACTCCTTTGATATTCAATCCTCACCTCCTCCATTCTTAAAGCATAGATATGGAAACCGCCACACTAAAGTTAAATTGAAATGAAAAAATAAATGTTGAGGTAAAGTAAAAACAAACCAAAATAGTTAGCCCTACCATTGGAGAGATCGACTGCAAAACCAATGACGGAGAGGAGAAAGTCCATCTTCTTGCCCCATGTTTCTCGGTCTCGGTCAAAGACCGTCTCACCGGAGCTGGGTCTCGGTTTTGGACTGACAAAGTTGTTGTTGGTGCTATTGTTGTTATTGGCGGCATTGTTGCACTTGCTGTTGAGGCCAAAGTTGCCAATGCTGTTGTACGTGGGCACTGACGATTTGGGCGTCGTCGAGTCATTGAGATTTGAGGTGGAGCAGGATTTGGGCAATGCAGGACTAGAGGAGCTTTGTGGTGATGCTGTGTGAAGAAGGAAGAAGAGGGAAAAGAAAACAGAAGCAAAAAGTTGAATAGATAATGAGGCAATTAGTGAGCAGCAGTAGTGATTCAGTGAGAGCCAATTGATTAGTTTTTGGGGTGCACTACTACCGCTGCAATTGGACTCAAACTGAAATCAATACTGTTCTGCCAATGAGTCAATGGGACACTCACTAGGACAGGGAACAGGCAGGTTGGAGGTGGTGGCGGTGGCGTTGGTGTTGGTGCAACGGTGGTTAATGGTCGAAGACGAGGACGCAGCAGCACTGTCTGTCGGCATGGCGTCGGAGGCGACTGAGGCGACGACGACCGAGACCGAGGAACAAGTCAGGACTGTTGCATTGCTGCTGCCGTCTGCTGCACTGCCACCACTATATCAGTCACTAGTGAAGAAGAATGCCTGGATGCCTCCTCGGGCAGTTGCTTAGAGCTGCCTTCACTCTGCTGCTGCTGCTCCGAGGAGCTTCAATTCTATTCCTTCTCCGAAAGACCCCCTGGAAAAGACGATCAGACAATGGAGGAAATCACTGGAAGCACTGTGAAGCAGCAGTGCACTGCCGCTGCAGAGGCGCCAGGCACCAGGCAGGGAGGCAACTACCCACCACCTAACAAGCAACAAACGGTGCCCACACACACGCCTGCCTTTGAAAATGTGATCAGTCGTCGATATAGAGCCCACTGAACCTATGGCCTCCTTTTACTGTGTCTGCTGCTGTTGCTGATGCTCGATTGGCACTGGAGAACTGGTGAACTGCTCTTCAATTGAAATCAATCCAATTACCGGTCGGTTCGATTACCGATTAGAGCGAAGGCCACTAATTGGAGTGTCATAATCAGGCGGCGGGAAGGGGCAATTGATGAAATGAAATCGGGAAACAGTGGGCCGATAGAGAAAGAAAGAAAGAGACAGATTAGGGAGAGAGAGAAAGATGCCTCTCTATTGACCTGCCGGCTGCACGCGCCACCAGCTCCAGCACCGTTTGGGTCATAATTAGCCTAATGATTAAGTAATCGATTGTCAGCAGCACTGCCACTGAAAAGTGCTCGGTCAGTGCTTGTGCATATGCTAGTGCTTCTGATGCTGGTGCTAGATGCACTGCTGATAGTGCTTCAATTAGTCGCCGCTCCGACTGCTGCGATGACTTCAATAATCTTCGCTTCATTGAGTACCTCTGCTGGGCTGAGTTCTTTGGCGCCCGGGCGCCAATGTGTGTGTGTGCGATCCTTTGTCAAAGCAACGGTCCTAAGCTGATCGGCCATTGTGTCCAACTGCCGTGGTGCGCATCCCGCTTTTGTTGAGTGTCTCCGCTTGGTGCTCGGTGCTCCCTTTGTGCTCGCCCCTTGCCATTACCATTGATTGCTGCTGATGCTACTGCTTTTTCTGTTGCAAAACCAGGCTGCCTCTTTGACTCCGGTAGCCAATTGGCCTGCTCCAAAATGGCTAGCCAAGTGCTGATTCAGTGTGCTGCTGCTGCTGCTGCTGTAGCACTGGGTGACACTGACGCCAGTCAAGTGGGGCCAATGGAACACTTTCTCGTAGTGGATAATTGCTGCATCAGTAGGAGTGCATCAGCAGTGCCTTTTTCTCATTGTCTGCCTGCCTGCTCTACTGCTCATTATCTGCCAACCAGAAGGAGAGAGAGAGAGAGAGAGAGAGAGAGAGAGCGAGCGAGGAATCAGTGCACTTCCCCTTCATCGGTCGCTAACAATCTCGCTAACCATCTCCTCCACTGGTCCATTGTGTCCGGCAGGCAGCAGCAACTATTCTATTCAAATTCAGAGCTCAGTTCCTCCTCTTTCTTCTCTCTTCCCATTAGGGCCAATAAGCGCATTGTCGCACTTGAGTAATCTCCAATAGATCGCCTCCTCCCGTCTCAACTCTCTCTCTCTCTCTCTCTCTCTCTCTCTCTCTCTCTCTCTCTCTCTCT
>JAALOO010000091.1_pt1 | contig 73727 bp, 44 predicted proteins | sample 7257641 | NCBI WGS metagenome assembly JAALOO01 (sample SAMN14085613, study PRJNA598686) | mite metagenome | biome: ENVO:01001000; feature: ENVO:01001002; material: ENVO:01001226; isolation source: single female mite from University of Michigan culture on fish food culture... ...
CTCAATCTCATTCAGCGGATCATCGGCTCTGGCCATCGAGTCGACGGTGGTCACGACAGACATCGCCTCGCGGTAGATCTACTGCAGACTGGCCTGGTAGCTGGAGGGGGAAAAGGAAGACGAGGAAGGGTAGCGTAGAAGTGCCTTCCGTCACCTCGTACGCAAAGTCGGCGACCATCGAATCGAGGATGTAAAAGTCGATGACTTTTCCCTTTTCTTTGTTTAGAAGGTAGTTGGACTCCATTTTCAGCTGGTATTGAATTGCTACTGCCCGATGCTGAAAAACAAATATTTTAAAAATTTGCAAAATGAAAACTATCAATTCGATTGCTTTTAAACTTTAACACAATGTTTTTCAACGCTAGCAGCTTGATTGGCCTAAAAAAATAAAAATCTAACTTTTTCATTTTATTACAAAAAAATAAAATAATTTAAGTTTTAAGTTTTTTATTGTTTTTGGTTTATTAAATTGCTTCTACCTAAAAAAGTACTTGTTTTAAAAGTCTGTTAATTTACCAGTTTTTGCACACAATCACTAGTTACTTGAAACTTGAAACATTTGTTGTTTGATGTTTAACGATGTTGAACAAAGAAACTGGGCAATGGACTGAAAGATTGTCCGTCGCTGAGACTCGATGGCGGGGGTTTGGATTGGAAACGGACAAAACGTAGGTTTTGGGTTGACTTGGGAAACGGGTGACACAAAGGTTTGCTGGGCTATGAGGCCGTTTATTGGTTGAAGAGTTGAAGACAACAGAAGTGCTGAAATGAACAGCGCTTTTTGGGAAAAGAAAAGTGTGTCACTGTGTGTCATAGTGTGAATCAGTGATAAAGAGTTAGTGTTTGTGTCAGGGTGAATTAGTGTTTGTGTCACGGGCAAGTATTGATAGGAATAGTGCCGCGTGATTAGTGCCAGAAATGGCCGGTGAGCGTCGCGTCAAACGGTCGCGTCACAATTAATTGAGTTTTTTAAAATGCAAATAAATTTTTATAAAATTAAATTACCAAAAAATAAAAAATTGACTTTTGTAGTGCCTCCGCACTAGTCACTACAGTTCATCAACATTGACTCACGTTTTCACTCACACTCACTCTCATGTTCAGATCTCTCTTACCCTTACTCACCTCCTCACATAGACAGACACCCAAGTAAATTCGCAAGCTCGTTGTGCCCCAAACCGTCGGTGCCGATCAACCAAATGACACCAGCCTACAACATTTGGGGTTTACTTGATTGGTTTATTTGTGAAATATTTTTTTAAAAGTTCTGTTCAGTGACATTTAAAAAATTCGTCATAAAAAATACTTTTGGTAATTCAGTCAGTTTAAATTTAACACCAATAAAAAATACTATTTAGTTTTGTTTTAAAATTAAGCCCCGTTCTATTATTATAAAAAATGTAATTTTTAGAATCATAAATGAAAACACAAAAAATCATATAGAATTAATATAAAAAATCTTTAACTGGCCGTAATAATTGCTCTCAAAGGTCAAATCCTTCTGATTTAAACGCCAGTAAGTACACCCGATAACTTAGTGTTAAAGCAAAAACCGCAACTTGATAACTTTCACAGTGTATTTTTAAAAGTCCAAACAAATTGTATAGATTTTATTCAGAAAGTTTGAATTTATGATCTTAGAAATGCACGTTTTGTTTAAATCATTACAAATTTAACACTATTTGAAAAATGCCATTTACCTTGTTTGTTGTGTGAAAACAGTTTTTTAATATCTTGAACAATGTAATTTATAGAAACAAAAAAGTGAGTTGAAATGGAGAAACATCTTTTTTTAGTGAAGTTAAATATTGTGTTCAATGTAATTGTTGGCATTAAAAATTTTTTTAAATGTAATTAAGTTTCAGTTATTAATAATTTAAAACAAATTTGCTTAAAAAAACTGTTGCTTTAGTTGAATTTAAATTTTAATATTGCCACAAATTGTAAAATTTTACTACAAAAAGTGTATTAAAATGATTGTAAAAAAACATTTTAACTTAAAGTTGCTCTGTGTTGGCCGAAACTGTGTCCCAAATCCAATTGACAAAAGTAGACACTCGAGTGTCCACGGAAGGTTCAGGACCATGGCATTTAGGAGAACCAAAACTTGTGACACCAATATCAGTCCACCTTTTAGTGGTGGTGTTAAAATGCACCAAACAACTTCCTGAATCTCCATAACAATTACCTTTTCTGTTTTTGCCCATGCAAATGTGATTTTTAGTAATAGAATAGTGAAATTTACTTTTCATCCACACTTTGGCACAATCGTCCTGTTTCCATATTTTCAACACAACTTTTTTAAGTTTGTTGGGTTTAAGTTCCGTATCAGTCCATCCCCATCCAGCAGCTAATGAGTTTTTACCTTCTAAAACACTCAACGGCTCGTTTGGTTCAGGTAAACAAACACTGCCAAGTCTGGGAAGTGACAGGTCAAGACTATGGTCAAGTTTTAACAATGCAATGTCGTTTTGAGGAAAAACAAAATGAGAATGAAGAAATTTTTTGACAACTTTTGCTCGAACTTCTGTGTTAGATGGAGAAATCGTATTTGTTCCGCAAACTACTTCAAGATTGTCATCATTATAAACAGGAGCGATACAGTGGCCAGCAGTTACAATAAATTGGGAATTGATAATAGAGCCGCCACACTGGTGTTTGTTGTTACTACGAAGAGAACACAGCCAAGGAAATTCTCCGGGAAGAGCATCCTCACCTCCAATAATACGAAAATTGTTTAAAGATGAAAGTAAATCAGGAATCGGTTTAGGACCTTTGATACCACAGTTTGGATCATTTTTAGCAATGGCGACATCAGTAGTTATAATTATTATTTTGAACAGCAACAGAAGTTTGCAAAAACCAACAAATAAAACCATTTTAAAATATTTTTGATTATCAGTTGTCAGTGTCTAATGTTGTCTAAAATATTGGTTTTATATACGAAAAATGTATAAAACTCTACTACAGTTACGCTTAATGACTTTTAAACATTTTTGTTATATTTGATTTGATTTTGAATCTACAACTGTTAAATAAAATCAAAATTTGTACAACTATTAAAATTTCTTGTTGCTTGATTAAACTAAAAAACAGTATAAGTGAGTTGTTTAATTTTAATTAAAAAGTCCTAGAAACCTAATGTCAAAAATTTTAAAAGTGTGGAATGTTAGTTATGGTTTTTGCTGAGGCTGTCGTTGTGTTCAAAGTTAATTGCGGATACAAACGATCCTAGTGGCGTCTAAAGTGGCGAAAAACTGTTGTTTGGTCAAAGGAGCGGGTTGGAACAAAAAGCTATCGATTTTATTTTTGTATGTTTATTGGGTTGTTTTGTGAGTGTGTCGGTTACGTTCCAAGACGTAAACTGGTCTGTTTCTGAAAGTGTTGTGTTCCGCTGGTTTCAACGATAGCGAAACGTTTGTGTGCGGTTTTATATAAAAATTGGTTTAAGCAATCGTGCTACAAACAAAATAATATGTTAAGTGTTAAAACATTTAATTCGACAACTAAAAACAAAATTTTTATTTTTCATTTTAAGTTTTTGTTTAGACATTTTAAAATGCACTATTAAAAACATATATTTGTGTTCAGTTTGTTTTTTATTGAAAAAATACTTAATTTATAAAAAACTATTGTTTTTATTAAAAAGTTTTATTAAATGAATCTTACAAAAGTGTAATACCATGGTTGTAAAACATTTTAAGTTAAAATTGTTCTGTGTTGGCCGCAACTGTGTCCCAAATCCAATTGACAAAAGTAGACACTCGAGTGTCTACGGATGGTTCAGGGCCATGGCAATTAAAAGAACCAAAACTTGTGACACCAATATCAGTCCATCGTTTAGTGGTGGTGTTAAAATGCACAGAACAACTTCCTGAATCCCCATAACAATTACCTTTTTTGTTTTTGCCCATGCAAATGTGGCTTTTTGTAATAGAAGTGTTAAATTCACTTTTCTTCCACACTTTAACACAATCATCTTGTTTCCATATTTTCAACGCAACTTTTTGTAGTTTATTAGGTTCGTCTTCTGTATCAGTTTTTCCCCATCCAGCAGCTATTGAGTTTTTATGCTCTAAAAGACTCAGTGGCTGGTTTGGTTCAGGTAAACAAACACTACCAAGTCTGGGAAGTGACAGGTTAAAGGCATGGTCAAGTTTTAACAGGGCAATATCGTTTTGTGGTAAATCAAAATGAGGGTGAAGAAATATTTTGACAACTTTTGCTCGAACTTCTGTGCTAGATGGAGACAATGTATTTGTTCCGCAAACTGCTTCAATTTGTTCTGCTTTAAACTCTATACAATGGCCAGCAGTTACAATAAATTGAGAGTTGATAATTGAGCCGCCACAAAAATGTTCATTATGAATACGAAGAGAACACAACCAAGGAAATTCTCCGGGAAGAGCATCTTCACCTCCAATAATACGAAAATTGTTTAAAGTTGAAAGTAAATCAGGAATTGGTTTAGGACCTTTGATACCACAGTTTGGATCATTTTTAGCACTGACAAAATCAGTTGTTATAATTGCTAGCAGCAATAGAAGTTTGCAAAAACCAACAAATGAAATCATTTTGTAATAGTTTTAATTGTAAGTTGTCAATGTCTACTGTTATCTAAATTATTTGTTTTATATACAAAAAATTATAAAATTTTACTGCAGTTATACCTAACAATTTTTAAAAATTTTCATTTATATTTGATTTTGTTATCTGTACAATTGTTAATTAAAATCAAAATTTTTGCAATTATTGAAATTACTTGTTGCTTGATTAAACTAGATAAGATAAATAAGTGAATTAGTAAATTAACATAAAATGAAATGTCCTGGAAACCTAAAGTTAAATCACGTAAAAAATGTTAAAAATGAGGAGTGTTGGTCTTGGCTTTTGCTCATGCCGTCGTTGTATCCAATCTGTAAATGCTAAGTGCGCATACAATCGATCCTACTTGTTTGAAGTGGCTTGAAGCTGTTGATCGATTCAAAGAACGAGTTGGAACAAAAAGAAATTGGTTAGATCTAGGTGTGCTAATTGAGTTTTGTAAATGTATCAGTTACGTGTTTAGAAGTAAACTTTTCTTTATGTAAAAGTGCTGTGTCACGCTGGTTTTCAACGCCAGCGAAACGTTTGTGTGACGTGTTTGTGGGCGACTCTTAGTGAGCTGTGGTAGAGAAAGTTATGTTTTGTAGGGATTTAGATGAAATTTTTACATTTTTTGGGTTGAGAGCACAATGGACAAACTGGTATAGAATAAGCGTCACTTGAATATCACCCTATCACAAAAAAAGTTTTTGCCAGGGTTGATAACCAAAACAAATGACGTTGTGTGCAAATCGATGTGCACTGGCAAAAGCCTTGCCAATTTGAATCAGTTCATACCAGTTTGCCCATTGTAATTGAGAGTAATAAATGTAAGGATAATGGTAAAATAAACAAAAGTAGACTGTGGCCATCAAGCTACAATTTTAAGTGTTTAAACAATATATTAAAAAATCTAAAACAATTTTTTTAAATGCATTTAAAATTTTGTTTAAACTATTAATAATGCACTAACAACACATTTTGTGTTTAATTAAAACTTTTCAATAATGAATATTTGATTTTTATGAAATTATTGTTTATTCAATAAAAGTTTTAATAAATTATCTTTACAAAAAGTGTAGTCACAAGACTGTAAAACATTTTAAGTTAAAATTGCTCTGTGTTGGCCGCAACTGTGTCCCAAATCCATTTGACAAAAGTAGACACTCGAGTGTCTACAAAAGGCTCAGGACCATGGCAACCAGGAGGACCAAAACTTGTGACCCCAATATCAGTCCATCGCTTAGTAGTGGTGTTAAAATGCACCAAACAACTTCCTGAATCTCCATAACAATTACCTTTTCCGTTTCCGCCGATGCAAATGTGGCTTTTTGTAATAGATTTGTTAAAATCACTTTCACTCCACACTTTGGCACACTCTTTCTGTTTCCATATTTTTAAAACTACTTTTTGAAGTTTATCGGGTTTGATATCCGCATCAGTAAGTCCCCATCCAGCAGATATTGAGTTTTTACTCTCTAAAAGACTCAGTGGCTCGTTTGGTTCAGGCAAACAAACACTGCCAAGTCTGGGAAGTGACAGGTTAAGGGCATGGTCAAGTTTTAACAGGGCAATGTCGTTTTGTGGCCAATCAAAATGAGGGTGAGGAAGTTTTTTGACAACTTTTGCTCGAACTTCTGTAGTAGACGGAGAAATTGTATTTGTTCCGCAAACTATTTCAAAATTTTCATCATTTAACAATGGAGCTACACAGTGGCCAGCAGTTACAATAAATTGAGGTTTGATAATGGAACCGCCACATTGGTGTTTATTGTCACTACGAAGAGAACATAGCCAAGGAAATTCTCCGGGAAGAGCATCTTCACCTCCAATAATACGAAGATTGTTTAAAATTGAAAGTAAATCAGGAATCGGTTTAGGACCTTTGATACCACAGTTTGGATCATTTTTAGCAATGGCAAAATCAATTGTTATTATTGATAGGAGCAATATAAATTTGCAAAAACCAACATATGAAATCATTTTAAAATATATTTAATTTTAAATTGTCAATGTTTATTGCTATCTAAATTTTTTATTTTTTATACACTAAATGCATAAAAATCAACTGCAATTATACTTAATTATTTTAAAAACTTTTCATTTAATTTGTATTTGACAGTTATCTACAATTGTTTATTAAAATCAAAATTTTTGCAACTAATAAAATTACTTGTTGCTTGATTAAACTAGATAATATATATGAATAAATAATTAAATTTCAATAAAATAAAATATCTTGGAAATATAATGTTTAATTTTGCTAAAAATGTTAAAAAACATTTGTTAAATGTTTAAAAATGTTTTCAATTTTTGGGAACAAAACTTTAAAACATCAATTAAAATTTTGTTTTAACTATTTAAAATGCACTATTTAAATACAGTTTGTATTTAATTTAACACTTTTTAATAAAAAAATACTTAATTTATAAAAAAGTTGTTCTTTTAAATCTAATTACATTTTTTATTTAAATTTAACACATTAAACAAAAAAATTTAAATTTTTAATTTTTTTTAAACTTGTATTGTTTTACTTTTAATATTTAAAAACTGTTTATTGGCAAGTTTTAAACTATTTATAATTTTTAAAATTACTATTTTATGACAACAAAATAAACAAAAACATTTTTAATTGCTTAAGTTAGTTTTTAGTAGTTAAATAATAAGAATTTACTATAGAATTCGACAAATATTTAAAAGACATTAAAAATTTAAACGATTTTTATTTTTTAATACTTTGTGTTGCATGTATTTTTGTTTAAGTTCTAATGAAATAACAATTATAAAATTTCTTTTAAAACCTAAATGTAAAATCAAGTTTCAAAACAGTCTTAATGTTTGCTTTAACTTTAGGTTAAAAAACGCTTGAAATACTTTTGCATTTAATGTTTTTGCAAACATAAATGTTTTCACCGTTTAAAATAGTTTATATTTTTGTAATAATATACATAAATAATGTAATTTTTTACTAGTTTAAAGCTAGTTTTTTGTTAGTGTTTTTATTTTTAATGTGTAAAATTAATTTGTTACTTGTTTTAAACGTTTCCAAAATAATCACAAACACAGATACAAAAATGTTTATGTTGCCTCCGCCAAAATGTGTCCGTCTATACTACCATCAAATTAGAGCTATTGTTAATGCAAAAAAGTTTCCTTCAAAGTTGTGGAAGATTCATCGTCATCTCAATCTTTGCTGCTACGTTTACTTGCTGTTGCGAATGGGCAATCACTTGGTCATGTTTGCCAGCCAATTTCAGTACCCATTTTGGAAGGTGGACTACTACGCAGCTTACGCCTACCACTACCCGTCAGAGTACAATGCCACCCTGGCTCTGATCATTAATAACGCCATAGTTTTTGGCATCATCTGTCAGCTGCTGCTCTACTACTCGGACGTTGACAGCTTCGCCTGGGCGGAAATGGCAGATTTGGTAGTGGGCAATGTCGATATTTACTTTAACTGTCTCAACACGGTGAAACACATTTCTAATTCAAGTTTTAACTTGCATAACGATGATAAACTGACCTTTCGCCCCAAAATGAGTTTCCTTTGCCATACTAAAGCTTTCAACTATCTAAAAACCATGTTCAACTACTGGTGGAATTTTCATCACGTTGACAAAGCCAAACTGATGCAATCCTCACTTGTCTTTTTTCCAAATTTAAACTTAGACTCCCGAATCTGGTTGCTTCGACTGCTTGACTCAATTGAACTTTACTATCCAATTTTCATCATTATTTACGGTAAAACTGGTAGCCATGTAAGTTTTTTTTAATCTTCAAACTTTACTCTTTAAAGTGTCCATGTCACTAAACTACTTCGGCCTCATTGGCTTCACCATGATGCCGCACTACCCGGCCAGTCACGCCCCCTTCATTCTCCTCGACCTGGCCACCATCGTGTACAGTGTCTTCGTCTTTCTGGAGCTGGCCAACATCTGCTGTCTGAACGGCCTGGTGGGCGGCTTCCTCTACCACCACTACACTGCCCAGATTCACTGTCTGCTGAACACCGTTCTCCGGGCGGTCTCGGCGGCCAATCGACATGCCCAGCAACGGCAGCCCCTCATTCAGCGACACTTCCAGCACCTTCAGGCGCTCCAGTTGCCGTTGTCGCCGCTCAACTTCTTCAAGCTGAAGTTTGTCCTCTTCGAGCACAGTCGCCTCTGTGTGTACGCTCGCAGGGCGGACGAACAGCTGTGGAGTCGGATGTTGCTGGCCTTCATTCCCGTTCAGCTTCTTTCCATGATCTTCCTCTCCGTTTACCTGATGCTCGGCGCCATACCGCCTGGGAAGTTTCTCTTCTACTCGCTGGTGCTGCTGCTCTACGTGGTCTGCTTTGTGTTGATTCTCTTTGCGCTGTCGTACATCTCCTATCTGTTGCATAAAATTGCTGGACGGCTGAATTCAGTGCAGCTGCTGCTTAGCTCTAAAGAGGAGATTCAATTTAAACTCAAGTTTATGAACTTTTTTGAGCGATTAACAGCGCAAACCAAGTACGGTCTTACAGTTGGTTCTATAGTGACGGTGACTTACACTGTTGTTGGTCAGGTATACTTTGAAAATTAATACAAAAACAACAATATTAATTTAAAATATTTTTTTAGCTGTGTATACAGTTTATAATCTTTTTGCTTTTTTACACTACATTAAAACGGAACATCAATGTGTTTTCAACTTCTCTAAACTAAAAATTTTGTAAAACTATTAAAGTTAAAACAAACAAAATACTTTATTTTAAACTATTGTTTAAATATTGATACAATTAAGGTAAATTTAAATGTTACAAAAATTAAACAGAAACCATTATAAGTTTCTAACAAAAAATTGGTTTTGTAAGTTTAGTGAACCAATTAATGATGCCACCAGCAGTTGAAAAGCCAGAGCAAGAGTTGAGTAAAACCTCTGCTGCGCAATCATAGTTTGAATAAAGTGCATTGCAAAAATCTTTAAGGAATTCTTTTGGTGAGCTGTTAATCCCACATTTTGCCAAACTGCTCAAACAATCAAAACTTGGCAAATTAAATTGCGCAGTTTTAAATTTTTCGTTAAAATTGTTTTTTGGTGATGAATGCGCAGCAATTAATGGTGATGTAAATGCAAAACATAACAAACCTACAATTGCAAGTCTAACCAATATTGACAAATTCATTGTGGAATAGCTATAAAAAATGAATTATTTTTAAATAAAATTATTTTTAAAAAATTTACTTGTTATGTTTTAAAAATGAAAATTAATCACAATGTTATATAAAATAACAAAAATTGTAAATCAAATGAAATTAAACGCCGTTTAATCTGTGTTTATAAACAGTACACAAAATACAAATTTTTGTTTTGTTTTTAAATTAGCTTTGTTTTGATTACTAATTAGTAAAAATTTATCGTTAATAAAAATAAACAAAACAAAAAACATTTGTTATTTTAACAAATAAATTTTTACTAAAATTATTGGCAAACAATTAAAAACAATAATTATGATTAACTTAAAACAAAAAAATTAAAATTTAATAAAAACAATAAGCAAAAAATTGTTTTTAAATAATGTTTTTAACAACCAACACTAATTTTGACAAACTCTTTGATGTATTCAAGTAAAAAAATGCCCCAAGAAAAGAAACGGCAAACTTCTGCATTTTTAAACTCTTGAATAAAACACTGGTACTCGCGTTCAAAAGTGTCGCACATTTTTTCTGCGTCAGTTTCTGCCTCGTAGCACACTTTAATAGTATGAGTATAACAAATTTTGTAAAGGGCCATAAATATGTCCATTTTTAGGATTAAAACTTCCTTGTCGTTTTGAAGGGTTGTAGAATTGGTTTCTGAAGAAGCACTCACTACAAACATAAAAACTAACACACAAACGATGAAAAAATGTTGTTGCGCCATGATTGTAAGTATAATTTTATAAATATAAAAATATTGATGCAATTGTAAATCAATCTAAACTTAATATTAAAAAAATAAGTTTTTTTATAGGCAAACAACTAAAACTGCTATATATGGTATACATGTTAGAAATTAAATTTTGTCACTAAAAAACTATTTTAAAACTATTTTAACAAAAAAATTTAATTTTGTAAAACAATCCAATGATATATAAAAAATGTTATGCAAAACAAATGCCATTCAAACAGAAAAATGCTTTTTGTTATTAACAATCATATTGGCATCCACAAACTAGTCAGCATAACTTTGTTAATTTTTTAAATTTCGTTTTATTATTTTTGTTTAAATATTTTTTAAAAGTAAAATTTTTAAGTTTTTACCACTACAAAATTTTGAATGGAAAATAAATAACAGCAAACATATTAAATTGAATAAAAAATATTTAATTTAGTTACTTTGAGGTTATTTAACAAGTGTAGTATTTTATATTATAACTCTTGCCAAACGTATTAGTGATTGTTTTTTTGTGTTTTGTTTTTCTAAAATCTTTTTTTCTAGATGAATTAATAATTTGTTTAAAACTTTTTAATTGCGTTTAATTATTTTAAAAATTTTTAATTTTTTATACAGTTTTAAATTTATAATTTGGTTGCACAAAAACAATACTAAACAACTTGCCAAGTTAAAAAACATTTGCAAACAAAAACAATTAAAAATATTTATTTACTGAAATATTTTTTTGTAAACACCCAGACAATTTTTTATTACAAAAATGCATTTTTAGTTTTTGGTTAATTTGCCTAATATTTTGTTTGTTATTAAATTCAAATTTTTTAGTCAAATAAAATTAAAACAACAACACTTATAAACATTTTTTTAAATGTTATTTTTTTGTAAACAAAATTCTTCTAGCAAATAAAAAATTAAAAATTGACATTTATTTGCATATTTTTAAAAAAATAAAGTTACAAACTTGACAACAAAACTAGTATATAAGGACTTGATTTAAGTTTTTCAATTTATAAAAACTTATTTATCAAAAAATAACAACTACAACAAAAATGAAGTTTTATCAGTTTTCATGCTTGTTCCTGTGCTCAGTGGTGATAACCACAACTGCTTTTCCGTTTAGAGGCAATTTTTACGGCAATTTGGACGAATACACGACAGCTGGTTATTTGACGCCCTCACCACCCTGTCCCTATCCTCCACCACCACCGCCTCCTCCTCCTCCACCCCCACCGATTGTCATTAGAGAACCAGTTATTCTTAAAGGACCGATAATTATTCAAGGAGACATTTATGAAGAAAGCCGTTTTCTAGGAAGACGACGACGATCAGTTGTAAGTGAACTTCCAGTACGACAGTCATCAAAGTCAATCAAAGTAAAAATTGAAAAACCTAATGGCCGAAAATCATTTTTCGCTTATCCTTCTGATCAGTCTTATGGTTCTTCGTATCAACTCTTTAACCCAGCAGAACAAAAATAAAAAATGACAGTTTTGGTACATTTATTTGAATTGCTTTTGGTTATTGGACAAACTTTTATTAAAACAAACTTTAATGTTTTTAAAATCTATTTCTTAATCTATGTTGTTTTAACACTATTGAGAAAATTAAATTAATAAAGTTAACAATAATAAGTTACAATCGACTTAAATTGCTAAGTTGACACATTTTGGAAATACTTTAACTTATTTTTAAATTTGTGTGGGAGCTTCGGTTAGTGTTAGTTTAAAGCAAAAGTTTTTTATTTGAGTTTTCTTTTTTTTGAGTTTCGTTTCTTTTGTTTTTCGTTTTCATTTTTTAATTCAATTATATCAATCAATTGCATTTCTATCATTTCTCGCAGTGATCGCTCAATGTACAACAGCATAGCTAGCTGATTGTACAAAGCCCACACAAGCATTGGATCAAGTTGTTCCGGTGATTCCTCTGATTTGTTATTATTATCAGATTTGTTAGACGATGCATTTGAGGAGTTCGCTGATGTTGATTGCGCTGATACTGTAGGCAATGACAAAACTGTGTCTGTTTTGGTTAGCATGTTGAAATATTTGCTTAAAACTGCAACAGGATTGGCAATTGCTTCATTAAGCGGGGTGTGAAATTGAACTGATATAAAATACTCAATCAAAAGATAGTAAAAACGATTAAATTTAAGGTTCTTTTTTGCAGTAAAAAACTCTGAATAGTTTTCAGTTTTGTTAACTTGCTCAAAAGATCCATTTGGCATTTGTTTTACTTCAAAATCGGTCATATTTTCAAGTAAATACCAAAGTTTGACATCAGTTGGTTTGGCAGCGATTTCCCAAAAAAGGAAACTATTTTTTGCAGTATTTTTTACTGGACTAAGTTCTTGTTCACTTATTTCATGTATTTCTGGCCTTAAATAAAAAATAAAAGTAAATAAATTATTCTTAACAAAACAACATTTATAGTTACTTTTGATGATGAAAAAATTTCACATAATAATTTTCATTTTTCAGTAGTTTTGGGATCCAACAAACTGAAAGATTTTTCTTTTTTATTTTGCTTATGTTCATTTTGGACATGCGAAACTGAGCTTCATTCACAAAATCTCGATCAATAATGTTATCAAAATTTACTTTATTTGATAACACTCTTCTTTTCACCACAAAGTTAATGGCTTCTAGCGCTTGGACGCTGTCAAAATTGATTCGATCATTGTTGGTAGGCGCCACAAAAATACAAGTTTCTTTTGACAAGCTTGTTTTAATAAGATGAACTGGACGAGTAAAAGTGAAGCCATATTTTAAATACAAATCCCAGTTTCCAAACATAGCGTTGTAATTCAAATTAACCTATACATTCATAAAAAACAAATTTTATAACGTTCAATTTTTTTCTATTTGCACTACTTACCAGTTCTCCAGGATTTAATTGACTTTTGCCATTAACGACTTCTAAAAAGTCCTCCTCGAAATCAACGTTGATTTTGATGTCACTGTAAGGAGAGTGATTGCAGCAGTCCAAAAGGGGCACTAGTGCCACTGTTTGGCGCTTGCGTTTCTTTGATTTCTTTTGTTCTTCTGGCAATGGAGACGTTACCAAATAATGAAAACGCTTAGTAGAAATTTGCTGGATTCTCTTTTTGGCAATTTGAGGACAGTTTGCATCTGACTCATAATCAGAATCAGTTATCAAAATCGACAACTCCGGTTTTTCAACTTTTTTCTTTTTGTTACGAGATGCTGGCTCCGTTTCAGGAGTTTTAATGTTGAAGGAGCGAGTAGTGACAACAGTGTATGCCCAGTAAAACAGATTGGCGTCCCAAACTATTTTATCGGTACGGTCATTCTTTTTCTGATTGAGAATCTCAATCATCTTTTTCATGTTGCTCATCGACCAGCGATAGTCTCTATTAAGCTGTTTTAGGTAGTCAACAAAGTAAGAGGGCAACTTGTTTGTCATGTTAGACATCTTCGAAACGATTTGCTCAGTTGTATGCGGCAATGTGTGTTTACTGTGTGTTGTAAAAATTTCCAACAAACTTAGGTACTCAAACCATTCTGAGCTTGGCTGAGAAGAATGAGTAGAGGCGTTTTTTATTTTTAACATCTCACAGTAGATGTAAAGAATGAGAATCTGGCTGTCATCGAGTTTAGTGTGAGTTCTGGCGAACTCCTTCAGATCAGCAAAGTGTGACTGGCGAATGCGCTCGCCCAGTATAATGGCCGAAGTGGGAAAAGTGATAAAGCGTGTGTGCTCTTTTACTGCCGAAGTTCCGATGGTAGTAGCCAAGCCCACCCCTATCGGCCCACAGTTGGCCAGGTGCACAAAATTGCTCGGATCTACTTTAAAGCCTCTCCGGTCAAGACTGTTCATGAATCGTATCCCTACTTCATTGATTACATCTTGTGAATGCAGCCGTATAGCATCATTTACAAGGTTTTCAACTGGCTTGCGGCTTGCCATCTCTTTTGCATACTTTTCCGCATCATTGGGCAGAACTTGTAATTCTTTTTCTACCTCCTCATCTTCTTCAGTTGATACACTGTCATGTTTTGGGTTTTCAGCAGCGGTGCTAGTATTAGAAGCCATTCTACAATGTAAAAGAGACATATAAATGAATACACCGAGCTGATTTCTAAACAGCTGTAAAGAAAAGTAATCATAGCACAAAACATACACATTAAATACCTTTACGTTGTTGTGGTAAACTTGAAAGTGACTTTTACTTCTGATTGAGGTTAACAGTGAATAGTTAAAATCAATAAAACGTTTACACTTTAGTATTGTTTTTGTTAATGCGAAAAGAACGTTTTGAGTTCGTTAGTGTCAGTAGTGAGCATTCGCTAAATGACAGAAAGACGAGGAAGAGAAAGAGAGAAAGGGCGAAAGTGAGCGAAAGCGAGTGAAAGTGAGAGACAAGCAGGCAAACAGAATGGCTCTCCTGGTTATCTTTTTTTTGTACAATACAAATACCTACTGCTGCCCTCTACACCTTTAAGCATGTAAGCTTGTTTTTTAATCTTTACAAAATTGTACTATAGAAGCTTTGCAGCATTCACAAATAATGTACATTTTTTGTTCATGTGGGGACTCTTGTTAATATGAAGCATTTTTTACAAACTATTGTTGTCAGTCAAAGTTGCATTTTCAAAAAGTAAAACTTTGTTCTAAAACATAAATTAAACATTTGGTTTAGGCATTTAATATAAATAAAAGTTGTCATTGAGATGTCCGGTTTTTAAAAAACTGATAGTTTCTATATAATTTTTTTCTTTATAGTAAAAAGAGCAATTTGGCTAAATAATGCAAAATAACGCAGAAATAATTTTTAAAAAATGTTTTATTATTTTTAAACATTTCAGGTAAATTACTTTGGATATGCTTTTTCCCTTATTAATTCACAGAGTTATGGCGGACTAACTATAATTAAAAAATTTGTTTAAATTGCAGCACATTGCAATAAACCAGACATAACATACTGCAATTTGTAACAGCAACATTTTTGGTAACGACATTTTTTGTCAATGTGAACACAAACAATATTTTTTATTTTAGAACAATAATAGCGTGGATAATAATTTACATACAATCATATAAAAAATATGAAAAAACTTTATTTAGATATGTTTTATAAAAAATTACTTAAAAACTTTATTTACATATTTCTGAAAATAAAATTTCAGAATAAATGCGATTAATATGACCTTCCACGTGATACAAATGTTGATTTTGCAACAGTTTTGGGTGAAAATTAAATGATCGCTTAGTTTGATATGTCAGCAGGTCTGGGGATGGTTTGTTGATTATCTGCAATTAAAAACATTTAAAATATTAATTGTATTAAACTCTTTTTATTATAAAAAATTGAAAAAGTAATAAGATTAAGCATTGAAAAACTTACCTTGTGAAAGTGACAAGCACATTTACCCGGGTAAAAGTCGCGATAAAGGGCAATTGTTTTATTAAAAGTGTCAACAATTCCAAATTTAAGTTTGCGAGCTGTCTCCACCAACTCTGCATTGTGAATTGCCAATTTTTTCTGTTCAGTCTAAAATTAAAAATAAAATTATAAAAATTGAAACAGAAAATAGTTTGACTTCTTACCAAAGGCATGTAGTGAACACCATTTACCGGCTGATGAAATCCTGAACCAAGGCTTTTTATCACAATTCTTGTTTTAGAAATGTTAAAACTAAATAAAATTGTATTAGAAAAAGTAAATCAGATTTATCTTTTTCCATTTTAATAAACACTTACAGCTTTATTTGCTCATGAAGAATCAAAAGATGCTTTTGTGCTATCCACTGAACGCCGCCAACTAAAATAACAAGATCTTCACCTTCTTTTAAAGTTTTGCCATTTGGGCTCGCGTATTCTTTTAAAAGATGAGCTAATATTTTGTCAAAAGAAGGTCTTTTCTGCAATGGAATCCAAAATTTTGGATAATACACAAAAGTTACTGTCACTTCAAAGTTTGCTAAATACGCTTCACTTTGGGGTTTCAGTGTGAACCGATACTGTTTCCAGTTGTGCGTTTTATCCGCCTCTGTGAGTGTGCCGTTTAGACGTTCGACAATGTAGTTCATGATGCCACGGCTGGTAGAGTCGCCAATGATCAGAAGATGCTTTCTGCTTTTGAAACAGTTCATCAGATGATCTGAAGAGACTGGTATTTGGTATCGACAAGACAGGGGTTTCCACTGAATGGCAGCCCAAGAGCAGGTGGATTCTTGGTCGCAGGAGTAACAGGGAACCAGCCAGTGTCCACTGGCAGCGCCATCAGTGCAAGCGTCTAGTTTTCCGTTGCGGCTGTCTGGAAAACCAAAACTGTCCGCCCAATCGTCACCAGTGCCGTAGATTGTTGTGTTGAGGCCAGTTCTTTGCAAACCACAAGGTGTTTCCTCACCAAAAACAGCCATTTGGCAGTCTTGTTTGAGGCTGCAGACTTCTTTTGGAGGAAGCAGATTTTGAGCGTCCATTTCTGTCGTCGGTGGCATCGGTGAGTAGTACTGATCCTCTCTACTGAGCCGGTGAATAGTGATGGTGAAAGTGGTGGTCACCTGGAAGGTTTCCTTGTCACCAGGCGGCTTTGTTACAAAGCTGAAGGTGATCACGTTTTTACCGAGGCCGAGCGTGAAGTTAAGCGTCCTGATCGGTAGAATCAAACAATAAAGTATGAATTAATAAACTGTTAGACAAACAAAGCTTTTTAGTTATTACCCAGACTGAAAGAGAACCCGATCTTCGAGTCGAATCCAGGCATCACAATGTGCCACGGCAACCTCCAACGAGAACAGAAGATCGCCGTAGTTGGCCGGTCCGCTGGCCTGGTAGTGCCGAAAAACATGGGGATTTTCGCTCTTTTGCTGGTGATCACGATTGAAACCATACGGCTGGTGCTCATCAAATGAGAAAACATCGTTAATCAGTGTTGTAGGAGTTTGAGAAGGAGAAGGAGGAAGAAGATCAAGGCTGATATACGAGGGCAGCAAAACGGCAAACTGCGACAGTGTTGACAAGTGCTCTCCATCGAGGGTGCAGTTGCGCTGTTGAAGCGCATTTGAAGCGCCGCCAAGAGGTGGCGTCAGCTGGTCTGCTGTGGTTTTGCCGTTGTGGTACACTGAATTGAGATTCGTCAGGTCGTAAATGCCACTAGTGTCAATGGGGTGGTGGTGGTGGTAGTGGTGGTTATTAAATCTGTCCTCCCTGTTTTGATGATCATCGCCTTCAATTGACGGTTTGGCAGTTTGTGCGATCGCTTTTCCCTTCCCCACTACAGTCTTTAAGTTGAGCAATGAAACTAGGAAGAACATTCTTTCGGTTAGATATTCAACGTCATTTGCTTTAAAAGTTAGCAATGATTCATCTGCTTGATCAGGTTCAGCAACTGCCGTTTTTTGTTTTTGGTGGTCAGCAAGAAGAAGGAGAACTTTTTCGAATAGTTTTTCTAGATGATCATTTAAAAAGATGTCGACATCATCGTTTTGCGAACTCAAAAGTGGATACAGCAGTTGAAACTCATTTTGATTATCATTTTCAGAAGTTTTGACAGATGTTTGAGCTAGAGTGTCAAGAAGATATTGAAAGTCCTCTGCAGATAAACAAGCTCGATGCGATTGATGGCAGTTGACACCTTGCAGACCCAGCTCGTCACTCCTCAGTAGTCGTTCTAGTTGTGATTTTAATTTAAAAACAGTGTCGTTGGGCGTCGTTGAGCACAAAAGTTTTAGAACATCATTTAAAATGTATTCATAAGTCGGCACAAAAGATGTTGTGTTTTCAGATGCTGATAAATGTTGGTAATTAGCCACGTTGAGTAGAGTGACTTTTTCTGTGTCGTTTGAAATTTCAAAATCAAACGTAAGCAAGTGAAAGTAAGTGGCCGCAGTAGTTACAGGAAGTACTGTTTCTTGCTCATTACTTTCAGGCAATATCTGTTTTGCAATGTCAAGAAGCACAAGCGTTGTTAAAAGGGTGAGTTTGACTTGTTCCTCTACATGTGCAGGCAGACTTTGATTTTGTTTTTGCCCCTTTTTTCTATAAATAAAAGCTCGCAATGGATTGAGTGAAGTGACAAGAATCACTTCTGATAGAGTAGGTTTGTTTTCTGATAAGGGCAAACTGTTTTCAAACTTTTCTTCATTAGAACTTTTGAGATTATTTTCATTTTGTGCAGTATCACAAAGTTGATTTTCAAACAATAAATTAGAGGGTTCAAAAACTGTTATTGAAAAAATATGTTTTTAAAATTGCAGCAAAAATCACTATTTTATCTTACCAGAAAGAGATTGTACTTTTTTAAACAAAGTACAAAGTTTTGTTTTTGATGATAAAAAGTTTTTAAAAATAGAAAAACTGTCAACAAAAACTCGGTTCGGCAAAAACATTTGCATATTTTGCTGAAACAGTAAGGGTGATTGTTTAACCAGTGCTGTTTTTTGTTCATAACTTTTCTTTCTATTTGGCTGACAAGAAAACAAAAGAAGTACATCACATGACGAAAAATCTAATGTTATATTTGAGGTAACAGTTGAAAATATTGTATTTGTGATTTGTGCAGATAAAAGTTGCGATTTGTAAAAGGGTGGTAATAAGGAGAAATAATCACTGTTGTTTTGTAAAAAAGATGAGTTTGAAATGTCTCCAAAAAATACAGTTGTTTGAGGACAAGAGTCAATGGGAAATTGTTTTGATTTTATCTAAAGGTTATAAATGAAAGCTTATTTTTAAAAAAAGTTAAATAAAATAAACTCGTCAAATTATACCTCAGTCAGCATAAACTCTACCTCGTGCAAAAGAACTTCAAGTCGGTGGGCAGCTTTAACTGCCAAAAGTTGTACGTGCTCAGAGAGATACTCTGAAACGTGATTATTTTTATGCTGTTGTTTAAGTGACGTTTCTTCGAAGTTGTTGTTATTGCCGTTGATATTGTCATCAACTAGTATTTCTTTGACAGTAATCTCATTTGCGCCGTTTTCCGCCCAAATGTTATTGTTATTGTTTAGTGTTCGGTCATCTACTGGTAAATAGTTGTGAATAAAAGCAAAAAAGAAACGCACAAAAGAGAAAGGAAACACATCGTTAGCTCGTTGTTGTCATTAACATTAAAAAAGTTGCTTTCATCATTATTTACCAGAATCGGAAACCTCCAATTGTGAAGTGTTGATGATTGTTTGGCTGTGGTTGGCATTTCCGGAGGAGTTTGTGTTTGGATTCGTATTGACAGATGAAAAGGACGAAGAGGAAAGGGGGGAAAAGGTTGGCGAATTGGATACGACCAAAGAGTGTGGCTGATGTGCGTTTTGATTTGAGCTTTGATTAAAGCTAATCAGTTCTGGGTCGGCTTCGTTTGCCTTCAAAGTCGTTAGTTGGTAGTAAATGGTAAGGTAGCAAAGACAGCCACCGGTTAGGGCGACGCTGAGAAGAATGAGCTTAATGAGGTGGTGGTGATAGTGATGATGGTGCAGGTGGTGATGGTGGTGGTGATAGAAGGGAAGGTGGTGACGCCTGAAACTTCCGCTTTCGGTTGCAGAGAGTGAATGATAATTAGATTGATTAACGCTGAGGCGCGTTTCTCCTTTGACTAGACTACTAAAACGGTAAAGTTGATCAAAGCAGTACATGATAATTGGGGAGATGATTATTCAGTTAGAAGTTCATTGGTTGATTATTGTGGCCAATTGAATTGCCTTGATTGCTGAATGTTGAGCTACATTTTTATTTATTAACTTATTTACAGGAAACTAACTTGATATCGTTATTAATTCAGCAAACATAATTGAATGATTAATGAAGCATTTCAACCGTTGCATTTGCATTAGTTTGTAGAGTAATGTGTTGAGAAAACAATATTATGCTTGTCATGGGTTGATAACTGAAACAATAAAATGCTCAATTAGTTATATGATAGACTAAAATCACTACTAATATTTATTTGTTTTCTAAATAGTTGTTAAACTATAAAACACTAATTGAGAAAAAACAATAAACTGTTTCAAGTTCCAGTCATTTTTTGCAACCGACAATTTGATTTTATTTAAAAATATAAAATGTATTAACTTTTTATTGCAACAAAAGTGACATTTTTATTGCCGTTTTACTACTATCACCACCAAATACTAATACACAAAGAGTTTTATGTTTTTTCTTTATTTTATTGGAAAAAAATAGACAATTTTATTTTGTCCGATCGTGTCGGCTACTATTATTTTTAAAACCGTTTTCTGTTTTGTTCTCATTGCTAAAACTTTTTGTTAAGCCCATAAAATATTTTGAATCGCCAAATTGCCTAGCTTTTCTTCACAACACTACCACACACACTCACATGTTTCTAATCTCAATTCAACAAAAAGGTTTTCTTTTATCTTTTCCCGACTTAGTCACTTTTTCAGTTTGCCAATCTAATTACATTATATTCCTTCTCTCACTTGCTTTCAATTTCTCACCATAAGTGCTCTCTTTGGTTACCAGCAACGGCACTGTAACTATTGTGTCACTATCTAAAGTGTTGTTCGGACCCATTTCAAAAAGAGATTTGACAAAAGAGGAAAAAGTGTTTTCACTTAAAAGATGGAGAGAAAAAGGGAGAGAGCCACTTGAAGAAAAGTGCCGTTTTGCAATTAGCTTTAGTGAAATAGTAACTGCAAATGGAGAGAAAACGTATTGAAAAATGTACACACTAAACATAGAAACACTAGTTAACAACAAATGGAGAACAAATGGGAAACAGAGAAGAAAAGACCAAATAAAACATTGCACTCTCTGATACCATCTACAATCTGCATCTGCAATCATCGGCCCCTCTATGCAGAAAAATACTTTGATTTCAAAATTTGCCACCGTTACTGCTACCGCCTCTAATGGATCTTACTACTTTTCATGCGGCAGTCAAAACTTTAGTCAAACTGCAAATGAGAAGTGAAAGGAAAAGAGCGAAAGAAGGAAGAAAAAGTAAGAAGGAGGACAGAAAGCAGCAGAACAAGAAAGAATCGAAAAGTGCGACATTAATAATGCAAAATGCTCTATGACAACAGCAGCAACTGAAGCTGAAGCAAAGAGAGAGAAAGAAAGAGAAAACGGCAAAAGACAAACTTGGTAATGTGTTTGCAGTAAGTGCTCTTTCTCACTCTCTCACTTTTGTTCTCTGTTTTGAAGTAGTTTTGTGTTGTGTTGTGTTGTTCATGTCGTCCAAGTGTGTACTTGTATCTCATGTGCTAAATGACATCTTGCGTGATAATTTAAGAGAAGAAAACGCGAGAACCAGTGCTAGACTGAAGAAACAAATTTGATGACACTGTTTGACAGAGAAACGAAAAAGAATGACAGCAAAAACAGCTGTCAGGAGGGAAAGAAAGAGAAACAAAAACTACACTATACTTGATTGTAATTAGTTTACTGTTGGCTTTGTAAATGTGTGCATCAGAAAGTAATTACTTTAGAGTTTTAAAGTTTGAATACAGCATAAAACCGCATTGTTGGTGTCATTTTTTAACTGTCACAATTTGTGCTAGGTACTATTCGGAGAGACGGAAAAAGTGTAATAGGGTGATCATCCCGGAGTTTTTCCCTCACTGCCCATCGATCACTGTCTAATGAAGAGGCAAATGGTTACTGCTTTCTTTCTTTCTTTTTTCATGTTTCTGATTGAGATTTCCGTTGTCTGCAGAAAAAGCAGCAACTCTTGCCTTTTCCCTTTCAAGCACCAACCGGGGGGAAAAATTTGTCAAAAGCTAATCAAATGAAAAGAAGGCCCGCGTGCGAAATCTAGTTATTCATCTTTACTAGCCAGAAAGAGATGACTTTAAACCAGGGGAAAAAAGTGAGGATTAGATGAATATTCATTGCTCTACGGCTCATTCAAAAGTCAGAAAACGGCAGCGGCAGCAGAGAATGCCACTGAGTAGCCGAGAGAAGTGAGACAGCAATGGCAACTTTATATCTGGCAATTCATCCGGTGCCATTAATCATCTCAGTTCGTTCGTTGTTGTCTCCGCTGTGACTTGCAAACTACGGCTAGTGCACCAGGGGAATCCCGCTGGTGGACACCCGCTGCTGCCGTTACTGGTTACGCTTTGGAACGGCTTGCTGAAATTGAACCACAAACAGAGAGGAAAATAAAGCAGCAGCAACAGCAGCTAGAGCAGCAACAACGACAACAGTGAAAGATCAAATCGAGGCGACCGGGCAGGGGCCCTGGTAGACAAACGGCGAAAAGGAGAAAAGAGAAGATTTCCTTTGGGAGGCATCTCATTTTGGCAGACTAATAATGTAATTCTATTATATTACATTATAACACATGCACATTACACAACGACGACGACGACTTTTTCCCTTTACTCCAACAAAAGAAGGTTCAATGTGAAAGGAGGGTTTATGGCCTGATGAGTGCTGCCCAGTTCAGAATGAAACCCGTTAAAAGTAATGCAAACCGGTGGCCAATTTAAATGCAAAAGAAACGGTGGATAAATGGATACTTGATCAATACATTTTCGATAAAATGTAACAACTTTTCTCAAACATACTTTAGTTAAAGTGCACTCCAGTGTTGTTTTTCTTTTCTTTGGGTGGAGTGCGTCTCTGGTGTCACTGATGTTTCATTGTTGTGCCCAATAACAACAAAAACTGCAACAATAGAGTTGTCTGAATAGCTTGGTAATAGGGATAATGTGTTAATCTATCTAGATTGATAGCTAGTAGTAGTGCAAGTAGTTTTATATATAAACTTAAGTGAATAAACGCCTTTTTTGGAAATATAAAGATAAATTACCAAACAAAAATTAACTTATTTGTATTATTAAGTAAATTAAAAATGATCAATAAGATTAGCTGATTAGTTGGCAGAGAGTGAACTTTGTGCAATCGATTTACCGCAAACAAGTTTTTTGCACTAAAAAGTATTTAAGACAAAAGATAAACTAAAAGTTTTATTAGATTACAAAAATCTTGCAACATGACAGAAAATTTTATTATGGTAATAAATCATCAAAATAAAAATCTCTAAAAACATAAAATAAAAAAACTAGTAAATTTTGCATTAATTTTTTGCAAAGATTTGTTAAAGTATTGCAACAAAATTTATTGATTAAAATTCAAAAAAAAATTTTATATTAAACATTATAGATGCTCAACAAGTTAACTTTTTAAATAACTAAACAGTTTTAACATTCATTTTCCGTTTCATTAATGTTAATTACATTTTATGTATAACTTCTAAAAAAGTTTCGTTGAAATGCTTGATAATGCAGGTTAAACAAACTATAAATTATTAACAAAAACTAAATAAATGATAAAACAAGCATTAACAGCAGTAGCTACACCTAAAGTTGTTAATACATTATTTATAAAAAATTATAAGTTAATGTAAAACACACAATTTTAACAATTTTTTAATTATTTTTGTTAAATTTTTTTAATTTAATAAGCGTTTACAAAAAACTTAATTAAATTTTAAGCAAAAATGAACTAAACTGATGCAGTAAAACATTTTATATGTTGTTTATGAACAAAAAAGTTTGGAGCTAAATGTTAGTATTGTTAATGTTCAATGAACTGATTTGCTTTTTATATAAAAGAGTAAATTAAATATAGTTCAAAAAACAAATTGAAAAGTAAAAAAACAAAAACTTTTTCAAAAAACTTTTTAGCGTGATTGTTAAATTTCAATATTGTAAAGTAAACTTAAAAACGGAAAGGCAATTGAACTAAAACAAATGACGCAAAACACTTTAAAAACTGATAAAACGTCAATCAAACCATTTTAAACCAGTAAATCCTAATTATATTAGTTTTTATAAGCTAGGAAAAATTTAAAACAAAATTAAAATTATTGTGGTTTTGTTCTTAATAGTTTTGAATTTGTAATAAAACAATTTATACTTGTAAAGCATATTTTTTAAATGTAATAAACCAAAAACCATTTTTACAACAATTTTTGTTAAAATAAAAAAACATGACAATTTTATAAAATAAAAATTTAAACTGGTGTCGATCTAGAGACACTACAAAACTATTGATATAAAATCAAACAAAAATTCTAAAAAACACCAAAAACAATTTTTTTACAAATAAAATAAAATCAAAAGATTAAATTTTTTATCTTTTTCAAATGTTGTGCGTGTTTTTCTGTTCTATCTTTATACGCATAACATTTCTTTGTGTGTCTGTGTGTGCTTTCAAGCTAATATAGTAGAGATTAAATTTAAAATGTAAAATTGAGCCAATTTTAGTGAATTGATGAAATGAAAAAAAGCAATAGAGGTTTGAAATCTAAGCTTACATTGAGACGGTGTAACGTTTTCTAAAACAGTGATTTTTTTGGCCAATTGAACACGCTTTCTTTACTAAAAAAATCGGTTTAAAGTAAATCCTATAAAATCAATAACTTGATGACGATTTAACGGTTACTAGGCATTACTTGAAAATATTGATGATATCTTTATCTTTATCAAAAAAACTTATAAAAATAATTTGGAAATTATTAATGGACCACATGCGGATAATCTTTTAAAACAAAAAATAAAAACAAGTATTGTAATAACTTTTTATTGACTTTCAAAATTAAAAAATAGCTTTATCACTGGCGTTGAGTTTCATTGAGAATGCTAAATTAACTTATACACAGAGATCTTCTTTTTTTTGTTTGATGATTTCAAAAATTTTGATGATGATTGAAATTGAATCACTGATGTGTGCAAGTCAAAAGAAAGTCAGTGTGCCTAAATTGCCCCTCATAACATTAACTTTCTTCTTTATTGCTTTTTACTGAATAACATGTAATGATTGTTTAGATAGTATATTTAAAAAACTTTCAAGTTAAATTTTTTCAATAATTTTATAAATTTAAAACATGCTAAAGTAAATTTAAATACAGAGAGTTTATTTGTTAAAAACAATAAATGATAAAATAAAAAATATATTTTACTTTTTTTGGTTAAATTCATTACCCACTTCACATGCGTTTCCCCCTTTTCCCTCATTTTCCATTCATTTGGCAGAATTCGGTGATTCTTTTCATTAGCAAAGTGTAATGACTTTTTTTCACTATGCTTCTTTTTGTTCACTCCAGCTTTTTCTCTTTTGCATTTCAAAGTAAATGACACTGACAATATTTTATTTCGTTAATTAGCCGTGCTTTGAGCAAAACGTAAAAAACAAAAAGAAAACCAATTCATTTAAAGAACTGAACAATGAAAAATTCCAGTTGTAAATTAGAGTTAGAAAAACTGGCTGGATAGTGCGTAATAGAGAATTAAACGGGGAACGAAGTAGACAGTCAGTTAGTGACTGAATCCAGACACCCGTTTTTGCCTTTTATAAAGGCCAGAGAATGAGACTCTAATTTGACTGGAATTCAGCCACCAGCACGCTCACACACACACAAAAGCATTAAACACAAGAGCAGGCTAATAATAAAGCCATTGTGGGCTTTGATTTACCAGACATCAGCCGCAGCAACAGCAACTGACGCTGATTCCGGTTCTCTTAACCAGAATCTCTTCTTTTGCCTGCTCTTCTGTTGCTGCCTCAACTGTGGTTGTTGTTGTTGTTGTTGTTTTGTCCTTTCTGCATGAATTCACTTTTTCTGTCATTACTGCAGTGGAGGGTTAATGGGTGGCAAACTATTCAGTTTCTTTCTCTTTTCTACTTACTCTTTCAGTCAATCAGTGAAGCGGGAAGCAGAATGACCAGAGATCATCATCAATGACTATGATCATTCTTTGTTGTACTAGCTTGTACTTGCTTCACTGTTGCCCATTTCTACTTTCACCGACCATTACAGCCCATTGCCGCATCAGTTGCGCTAATCGTCACTTGGCATTGAGCACCAAATATTCTTTTGACGTTTTCAAGATGTGATTTGCCGTTATAAGCAATGCTACAAACAAAGCAAAATTTAAAAGTTAAAGTTTGTATTTAGAACCAAATAATGTTTTATTCTGCTTTTCTTACAAAGACAAGATAAAGGCGGAAAACTTTTACTAGGGGTAAAATATATTAAGATTTAGAGATTTAAAGAGAATCATTAGGAAAACTTGAGAAAAAGGAAAAAAGTCTCCAGAAGTTGACTTATTACATGTTTATCCGATTGACCATAACGCCATCATTTACGTTGGCTCCTTCTCTTTCTCTCTGCCTCTTCAAACTTACAAATGATCCTCATGACTACTGTTGACAAGAACAACTACCACTACTGGTTTGAGATGGCTATCATCGGTGTGCTGCCTGAGCAGACGTTCCAGACAGTGTTTTACCGTGTTCACCGAAGCAGCAATCTCCTTCCTGTGTTCAGGCAATTGCCAACTGCAAACGGAGAACACTACCGCCGCCGCCGATTTGGGTGACTAGTGTGGCCATATCTCGGGAGGATATAATACTACTCAACAATGGCGGAACGGAACTGCCCTCCAACAAGGACCGTATCATCGCCTTCCATCTATTGCCACTTTCCTCTTTTTCTGGTGAACATAATAGGGAGAGAGAGAGAGAAAACTAGAAAGCAAACTATTCTTTTTCTTTTTTTCTCCCGTTAACAATACCGTAATAGATTTGTCAAATTATCACAAGTTAATTTATTTTAATATTGCACACACACACACACGGTAACGGTCTATTTTGGAGTGTGTTCAGTGGCATTATCGTTTCGGTCTTTTTTTTATATTAGACAGCGACAATGTACATGCAACAACAACCTGCTAGAAAACAGACAAACCAAAACTTGCATTCAGTGAAAATACGAAATACAGTTCCAAAAACAACGTGGTGACATTTTTATTAAACCAATAAAAAACTGTAGAAAAGCAGATTGAGCCAATCAAAAAGTGTTAAATAAAAGAAAAAGAATGAATGGGCATATTAAAGGCTTACAAGCTTTGTTAATACCAGTCAATTAGTTTTGATTTTTTTTATAATTTAATAAATGAATAAAAAACAAAAACTGTTTTAAGAAAGCAATATTTTAATTTATTTTTCAAACAAAAACTAAATGCAAGTAATAAATTTATGTTCTGAATTTAAAAACAAATGCAATTTTTTATCTAATTTAAAAAACAATGAAGTTTTAAAATTAAGTTAACATCAGCATTCGTTGTTTAAAATTAAATAAGTTAATTCGCGAGAAAATAATAAAATCATTTAGATGATTCAAAAACGCAAAATGCTAATGTTGTTTAATTTAAATTTTTGACCGTTTTGCATAAAAAACTTACTATTTTTTAAAGTAAGTATAAAAAGTGAATTTTCGCAAGTTAAATTAGATATCTTTTAATATATTTAGATCGAATATGTTAATGCAAGATTTAAAGTTTTTTATTAAAACCAGATAACAAATTTTTTAAAATGTTTAAATTGAAAAACTATTTTTTGGTACACTAGTTATAGTTGTTCAGTATTAAATTTTCAAACAGTAAATTGTGAAAACCAAAACTAAAGTTTGGGTCACTATCCAATTTTTAATAACTTATAATTACAAATTTGATAATTATAATAATTGGGTGTTTAATAAAACAAAAAACTAGCAATTGACCAACGGTAAAGCTGTTAATTACTAGAAAAACGTTAAGTTTGTTTTTTGTTTTATTTATAAAATAGTAACTGTTCATAAAAAAACTACTTACTTTATTGCAGATTCATTTTAATTTAAACAATTTTTACTGTACAAAATTGATTGCTTGTCTCGAAATGATTGTCACGTTGAGATCACAATGGTAGGTTTTGAAATTTATTTAATAAATGTTAATTGCTAAAAAGTTGCATAATCTTTTTGCAGTCATCGTCTTCATCTTACCAAAATGAAAATGAAAATCTTGTTACAAAGATTTTCAAGTTGATAAAAATGAAGAAAATAGTCAAGACGACTAAGACACAGCCCTCAAAATTGACTCTACAGTTGCTCCTAACACGGCGAAACAGAGAGAAAGTGCAAAGAAGAGGGTGGTAGGCACCGGCGCAGAACAGAAATGCCAAGCAAGGCAGATAGAGAAAGTTTGGATTAACAGCCAATGAAAATGCGGCAAATTTTTAGTTTAAAGAACAAAAATGTAAAAGAAATTAAACACTGCAAACATTTAAAACCAAAACAAAACGTCAAATAGTAAAAAAAATTTGAATGATAAAGTAGTATAAACAATTTTTTTGCAAAATGTAAACAGTTTACACTAGAGCCCACTCCTCACCACAAGTTTGCCACAAAATAGCCAAACGAGTCAAAATCCGTTTACCAAGTGTTTGCGTTTTCTTCTTTCAGACTGTTGCCAGTGGCAACTACAACTAACAATTACTAGTCACTGCCGAAATACACCAAAAATTAAGTTGGGCAGTTGCCTAATTGCAGCTTGGTTAATGCAGATCAAACGACAAAATTTTTTTAACATTTTTATCAAAAACACACAAAAACTTTAATTTTAATTTTTGCAAAAAACATGCAAACAATCATTTTTGCAAACAATGTTTTTTAGTTTTAAAAACAAATACAAAAACAGTTTGTGCGTAATACCAAAACACTAATACCATATCACAAACAGTCTGATTAAAACTGTATTTTAAAAAAAAGATGTCCTGACATTTAAATAGGCAGACAAATGGACTATTCGTGTTTTGTTTTGTGTAAGATTAAAATGTTTCTTTTAGTAAAACAAACTTATCTTTAAAAAAACAAAACCGTTTTAGAAAATAGTTTTTATACAAACAAAAACAAAAAACTGAACTTTATTTTTAATTTTTAGCTCAAAAACTTTCATTTAATATACAAAATTTTATAATTAAAAATTAATTTTATATTTTAAAAAACTAAAAATAAAGTTTGCAAAACAAATGCTAAAATGACAAAAAGTGAACGTTGATGACAAAGATGATGATGAAGCCATCAAAACTACTGTCTCCTCTGGTCACTGTACTAGTCACCGCCATATTCCGCCACCCGTTAGCCAAATATTTGCCAACACGAACACAGTTTGTCTAAACATACATACACTGCCGGCATAAAAGTAACACAATTACCAACATTGTCAAAAGTTGGCTTCACTGAGTAGTAAAAAATTTACTTTGGTTGCACCATCGGCATCAACTGCTGCTGTTGCTTCAAAGTCAAAACACACTATCACCACTACTTCCAATTCAAGTTGGCGGTATTTTTGTGAATGTTTGCTATGTCTATTGGTTTTGTTCTTCACATCTTGCAACTAGTAATCAATTAAACACTGAACAAAACATACAACGATAGTTATATGAAGAATTACTTGAGTAAATATTAGAAAACTAAAAATTGTTTTTAACAAATTTGCCGTTTAAAAAACTTTTGAGTTACAATAAATTTTGACAAACATTATTTTAAAGTTATATTTCAATTTTTAAATGCAGCGATTAAAAAAATATTTATTTTTGAGAGAACTTAAAGTTAAGTTTTCAGTACAAAAAATTATAAACTTAAATTTTATTTTTTGGCAAACAAAAATGTTTTTTAATCTAAAAACTTGATAAAACAAACTGAAAAGTAAACTTAACCATCCTAAAAACAATATTATTAACTCCTAATCCTAGTTAGTTTTTAGAAACAAAAAAAGCAAATAAAAACATTTTTTGTCACATAAACAATATTACACTCACTCAATATCTTTTTTTATTTTTTATTCATTGGTATTTCGTGATCTGAATTAAGTGTTTTAATACTTAAGTGTTTTATTTGTTAAAAATCAAAAACTTTTTTAAAGCACAAAAAATAACACAAAAAGAAATCATTTGCATTTTAGATTTGTTTTATAAAAACAAATATTTCTACATTTTGTTATTTGTTAAAAACTTTAGTTTAAATAAAGAACACAAATTAACAAGCACCATATGTCTATCCATAAATGTGTTTATTAGATATCACAAAACTTTAGATTATTTTCCAAGTTTAGGTTTAAACTTTTTCTGATTAAAACAAAAAACCTTAGTTATTTTCTATTTAAAAGTTTGGCTAATGTAAGTCTCAATTCTCAATTCAATTCAAATCCCTAGTGATTCAAAAAACTCTTTTATGCTGTTGCCCAGTATTTTTATGTTTTTGTATAACTATTTGCAAAATAACATTGCGTTTACGTATTTCTTTTTTATTATCCAACCCGAAAACTGCTAAAACAAATTAAAACAAAAAAGAATTGTTATTAGTAAACTGCCTTGCCAATAAAGTAAAATAACAAACCAACAAACTGATACGTTTTTCTTTTTCTTAAGTTTTTGTGCTAAACAGCTGTAACTCAATTGATTTTTTAGCACTATTGTTTAATTAAATTTAAGTTGCTATAAAAATCATTCTAATCATGCAATTGTTTTTACTGAGCAATGTTCACAATATTATTTACAAAAATAACCTTCAGTTAAATGTTTTAATCTGAATTGTATTTAATAAAAACCTAGTTAATTTAAAGAAAATAAAACTAAAATTTTTAGCATTAAAGTTATAAATAAAAACGCTAGTTCCCTCTAGTGTTTTAAAATTTTACAACTAAATTACTAAATTTTTACCATTTATTTTATAACAAAAATTATTTTTTTAATTGTAAATTATGTATTTGCACAACAAACTTAAATTCACTTACTTTTTAGTGAATACCTTTGCGAGCTAAAACTTGCAGGCACAACGTCATTCAGTGATCTCCTTTGCACTTTTCGGATCCGCATTTATTACATTGCTGCTTTTCCATAGCCGTTTTTTAGGTTGACAAAATCTCCTTCAACTGAAGATTGTTCGACAGTCTTGACAATAAAAACACACAAAAAAATAAAAATTAAAACAACATTCGTTAAAATTTGTAGCTTTACTACCTGCTCATTTGCATCGTGTGTCGCTTGTTCTTGGCAGTTGAGATCAACACTGTTTTCACAACTTTTATCCAAAACCGTTTCTTTCACCGGTGCATCGATGACTACTACTTCTGGCGGCTGCACAGTGTCGGCGACCACTGGAACTTGTTGTTGCTCTGGCTCTGGCTCATTGCCCATCTCCTCAGCCTGTTCCACAACATCAACAGTCAGAACAAAAGTGCCTCCTCCATTATTGGCATTTTCATTACTGTTGCGGCTCCTAGCCTCGTGGTTTGCCTCTAGCCACTCTTCCAGATCAACGTTACGACCTTCACCATTGCCAGCAGCAGCCGCCACCTGCAACTCCTCGAGCTCAATTGCCTCCTCAACTACTACCCCTCCTCCTCCTTCTGCCCTTGCCCCTGCCCCTGCCTCTGCCAGTCCCCTGGGCCCAATGCCGTTCACCGGGAGGACCATTCGCTGACTGCGTCGAAGTGTCTGCCGTCGTCGTCGGTCGCGCTGCCAGTGCTCGGCGGGAAAGTCCACCCGAGTGTTCCACCAGTTGGCCAGCCGGCGACGGGCCATCTCCAGGTCGGCCATAAAGTGCGGATTGAGGAAGTAGTAGATGAAGGGGTTGAGGAAGCTGTTGGCCATGGCCAGCCAGTGAAAGGCGAGCGTCAGCAGGTTGTACACCGTCTGGCGGCTGGGACCGCCGCCGCCAGTGCCAGTGCCAGTGCCACTACTCGAGTCAGCTCCGACCAGGTGCTGGTGCAGCCACTGCGGCTGCAGCTGCGACAGGAGGAACCACACCTGAATGGGCATCCAGCAGAGGAAGAAGAGGCCCACGAGGAGCACCAGGACGCGCAGCAGCCGCCGTCGGGAGCGACTGTTCCGGGCGCTGAGCACCTCGTGGCCCTCCACGGCGGGGGCGCCGCCGCCGCCGCCGCCGCCGCCGGTGCTGTTGACCAGGACGTAGCGGATGACCAGCGTGTAGGCGACCAGGAGGACGGTGACCGGCACCACGAATGTGACCACAAAGTTGAGGAGGAAGGCGGGCCGGGCGGAGGCGGGCGTCGGTCGGCAGTCGTAGTAGACGGCGCGGTCCGCCTCGCTGACCAGGCGGAAGGGGACCGCCTGGCGGGTGTGCCAGTTGTAGACGCCCAGCAGGCCGCCCGCCGCCCAGATGCCCACGGCGATGCGCACCCGAACGCCGGCCGTCATGGCGGTCGCCTGCAGAGGGCGCCAGGTGAAGAGGAAGCTAGTCAGGGAGATGGTGGTCAGCGTGTAGACGGAGGCGAAGATGGAGGCGGTCTGGAGGGCGGCCACCGGACAGCACAGCCACGGGCCAAGCGCCCAGTAGTTGTCGACGAAGTGGGTGAAGGTGAAGAGGCCGAAGAGCGCCATGCCGATGTCCGCCAGGCCGAGGTTGAAGAGGTAGATGCGCATGTCGCCCAGGTTCTCACCGCGGCGGCCCTGACGGCGGCCAAAGTGCAGCACCGCCACGGCGAAGAGATTGCCCACCAGGCTGAGCAGCGCCGTCGTCCAGTAGATGATGGTGAGGAGGTTGCGCAGGGCGGTGCCCTCCTCGAAGAGGGCCATCGACCGGAGGGAGGTGTAGGCTCGGTAGGGCACGCTCTTGGCGTTGCTTTCACCGTTTAGTTCTTCCAAGCGGAGCATCAGCTCGGGCGTGATCAGCTGCAGGCCGTCCAGGCTGAGGAAGGGAGGCATTGAGTGGTCGGGAAGGTGGCCAACACTGGCGGGATGGTCAGCAGTTGAGCTGTTCATGGCTGAAAACTTTTGTTTGTGGTTAGAAGTGCAAAGAGAAGGGCTTACAAGATCGTTGTGGTTTGTTGTGATGGTTAAACGATTGAAAACTTTGATGACGATGAACTGAACACTGATTAGACGGAACACTGTTTTACCAGTCACTAGTATTAGTGATGAAAGAGAAATCGGTAGATGAAAATGTGATTTACTGGAGGAGCGAGTTGGGTGTGACCTGTTGATAGCAGATGAAGGTAAAGCAAGGTGGAAGGTGGGTTTGAGGAGCAGTGATGAACAAGGTAGTTCATGGCGGTAAAGGGTGGAATGGTGGGCAAGTTTGCTTGGGCGTTCAGGCTCATATGTAGAACGACGATGATTTGCATTGCATTTAAGGTTTTGTGTGTGAGTTGGTCGGTGACTATTTAATCAAAAACTTGTAGTTTATTATTCAATTACACAAATCAATTAAAAGTAATAAATCAAACAACTGAGGCAGTTTCACTTGTTTTGTTCACAATACACTGAACAAATCAAACTTTAAATTTAAATAAAGTAATAAGTATGTTGCACGTTTATTTGTTGTTTGTTAAATAATGTTTCTCAATTGGTTGAAGTAAAAATCGCATCTTCTTAGCATCTTTGTAACCCATTTGGCTGTTTTGCAAATTTGTCAACGCTTTTTATACTTTTTCAATTATGCTCCTAAAACTCCGTTTTCATCTATCTTTGTCTTCATTATATCCCGTTGTCTACGAATATTCTGCTGTCAACTCTCTTAAAACCAAATTATCAAAAGCCATTATTGGTTTAGTTTACTCAAAACATCACTTTCAATCCATTTTGTTGTTATAAATTTGAATTTTGCTGTTTTGCATGATATGGCTAGATTTCCAGGCGAGAAACTCTCATTAATTTGTTTAATTTATTCTAGAACTGCACATTATACCATCAATTTAGCAACTTCTATGACTTTCATCATTTAGAATTTGGGAACTGTCAGTTAAGTTCTAATTTAAATGAATCCGTTCATGCATATTAAAAAGGTTTACCAAATATTAATTAAACGGCAATTCATGCGTAGAAAGTTTCAAAAATGGATCAGGATTTTAAAATAAGCAAATTGGTTCACTGAACTTAAACTGTTTTAAAATTTTTGAGCAAAGTTTATTGTGAGTTTGATATACAAAAATGTTGTGACATTGGTAGTTTAGTTGTAATCAAAATATAAAGAATAATTACTCCACATCATCTTTTCAGTGGATAATGTTGAGCTGTGAATAAGAATCCAATATAAAATAAAGATTATTTTTGACAAACGTAAGTGGCAATTTAGGTGCTAATGGCTTCCAGAGCACACTTATACTAATGCGTGATTAATTAATTAAGTAAAAAGTACAAAATTGAGTGCAAAATATTAGCGAGAAATGAAACTTGCGCCGTGAAATGATTTATCATCGTTTGCGCCATCCTTGACGAGAGAATTATCTGCAATGTTGAAAGCGTAATCAGCGGTGAAAACACTCGAAGCACTGAAAGAAGAAGGCAAAACTCCTGATGGGCCATCCGGTGTTAAGGAGCCCGAAAAGGTAGGACCTGGAACTGCTGTACTGCTAATATTTAAAAAGGAACGATAAGTTTGAGTTTGGCCATTTTCTTTTGCGCTTTCACAGTATTTCAGACGCAGCTCAAGAGACTCTTGAAACGTGGCCTCGATTGCGCTGCCTAGAAGCTTAGGATCAAGTATTTCTCTTTCAGAGCTAGAGGAAGAAGTTGATGAAGAAGATGAGCCCTGGTAGCGGTACCGAGAGCGAGATTCAAAAGGCGATCGTGATCTAGACCTGGATCGGGATGGAGATCGGGACTGTGATCTAAACTTTGATGTGTATCGAGTTCGAGATTTAGACTTAGATCGAGACTGGAAGCGGTAGCGATGCTGGGAGCCAGAACGAGAGCGAGAATGTGACCGAGGACGAGATCGAGATCGAGGCGGAGATCGAAACAGAGAGCCAGAGCGATTGCTATTGGGTGAAACATCCCTGGAAGACAGTGGAGAAGATGAGCGGTGATGCTTCACACCAGCTTTTTCCATTTTCAACTCATCACTTGTGTTTTCTTTCGAGAACTTTTGACGTTTTACAGCCCTAGATTTTGAATGGTGGTGCTTTTGAGGAGACGACGATGAAGTTGATGACACTGAGCGAGACCTCTTTTTCTTGCCAGTTTTAGATCGAAGCTGCTTCTTGCTGCTACTTTTTTTACCTTTTTTACTATAGGATCTTTTTCTTTTTCTTTTTGTAGTTTTAGATGTTGCGGCATGTTGATCGTCACTTGAGGAAGGCGAAGCAGATGTTGAAGAGTCGTTTTTTGTTTTTCCACGAGATAGTTTTTTAGAGGATTTTTTGCTCAACTTTTTAGTTTTTCTGGAGACTTTTTTGGACACTTTCTTATTCCGTTTTGCTTTTGCCCTTTTTCCTTTTTTATCACGAGTGTGCTTGTCTGCGTTTTTCTTTCTGTGACCACTTTTCATTCGTTCACTAACTTTTGATGCTTTGGCCATCTTTTTCTTCAACTTCTCCTCTCTTTTCTCCTTTCTTTCTACTCGTTTTTTATGTTTGCATATCCTTGCTTTGTCCTTTTTGCTCAGCTCAAAACTATCAATATCATTTAGAAGAGACAAATATTTTGCCAACGTATCAGAGGGCAATTGATCGAGCAGTTTTTCGTCGTCCGTTTTGAGATGCCTCAAGACCAGACTAGTTGCTAGGCTACTTTCAAACGGTTTCTGAAAGTTATCGTCCTGCTGGCCATGTTCTCCTCTGGCAAGCCTTTCCTCTTGCTCCTTGCCTGTTTCATCCTCGCTGCTGGTTACTTCGGTGGTTTCGCTAAAGGAATCACTGTTGGTGGAAAGCAAAAATGAAAACACACAATTAATTAGTTAACAGTAAACAAAGCTGCCATCCACTCTTACTCAAAGTCGTAGTAGAAACCGTAGAAGGGATTCAGATTGACCATGTTTGGCCAGGTGGCGGGAAACTGGAACTCCTTCTTCTGGTAGGGCAGCAGGTACACATTGGGCCGGCGGAAGTCGATCAGGCCGCGGTGCATGTAGAAGGCCGCCTTCGTCGCGCCGCGCAGCCACTCGTACTCGATGTAGGCGTAGCCGAGGTTGTGCGCCGGCTCCTCCTCACTGCGGGGCAGGTGCACCTCGAGGACGTGGCCGAACTTGCCGAAGATGCCAAAGAGGTGGCCGCGACCTACGAGCGGCTTCAGATTGTCCACGTAGACGACGTGGCCGGACGGCCTCGGCTGGGGCAGCTGGTCGAGGGGGCCGCTGTACAGGCGGACCCGGTAGCGGGACGCCCGCAGGCGGTCCTTCTCAATCAGCCACTGCCGGCGGACGAAGGGGTCTCGGTAGTACTCGGCCGGCGGCTCGGGCATGCTGTACCGAGTGGAGCGGCTTCGGCGAGAGCCATCCGAGGAGGAGGAGGAGCTTCCGTCGTCGTCGTCGTCGTCGCTGCTGCTGCTGCTGCTGTTGTTGTTGTTGTTGTTCCTTTTTCTTTTCCTCTTTTTGATTTTCTTCTTCCTTTTCTTTTTCTTTTCACCCGATTTGCCGTTGCCCCTTTCGCCGTCATCATCAGCATCATCCGACGACATTTCCATCAGGTACGACAGCAGGTCGGGCTCACTGGCGAGAAACTCACGGAAAGTGTGCGGTTTGTCAACGACAACAGCATCATCAGCAACAGCAAGAGCAGTAACGTCGTCCTCAGTGGCTCCTTCAGAGCCCACAGAAACGACATCAGGTTCGGGATCTTTCTGAGGAGCGACTACAGCGGAGGGACTCTCTTCTGGTTCCGGGCTTGGCTCCGGTGTAAAATCGGAAAGAGTTGATGTTGAGGACTCAGAACCAGGGGACCCTGAAGCGAAGGCAGCCGCTTCTGCCTCCAACTCGGGCTCGGCCGGCAAAAACGGCGGCGGCGGCGGCAGCTGCTGTTGTTGTTGTTGTTGCTGCTGCTGTTGTTGTTCGTCGTCCGGCAACGGTATCTCCTGTGGCATTGGAACGTCATCCTCTTCCTCGTCATCGAGATAGTTGGCATCCTCCGGGTAGAGATTGTCCTCCGCTCGGACCAGATTATTATCGGGGCCTTCAACACGGCGCCCATTAACGAACATCTCACCGTTCACAATGGCGTTCAACGCCGGATTGTGGATGCCGTTGAACTGATGATATTCCACTACACGGTCCTCATCACCTGAGAAGGACGAAGAAGAGGAGGAGGAGTTGTGGTTCTCGTTGTCATCGTCTTGCTGCTGCGGCTGTGGCTGTCTCTGGCCCTCCTCGTCAGTGTCACTGTCACTGTTACTGGTGGAGCTTTCATCTCCGCGAACCAGTCTCCTTAAACGAATCCTCTCCTCATCTCCTTGAAAGACCGCATCAATGGCCGCGTCCAGCAGTGCCTCCTCGTCCACAATATCTCCAATCAACTGATCATCCGCCTCATTGTTGTCGTCATTAAGTGGCCACTGTTGTTCAGCCTGGTGGCCTTCAATAGCGGCAACACCACCACCACCACCACCACCACCATCATCATCATCATCATCATTTCCGGCGGCTTCAGCCACCACCACAGCATCAGCATTCTCCTCTTCAGAGGAGTTTTGATTTGAGCTCACTGCTGGTGACTCAGGTGGTGGCACTGCTGGTGATGGCGTTCCAGTCTTTTTGTCCTCATCGCTTGTGTCGTAGGGATTGTTTGAGTAGAAGGAGCGGACGGATGAGGAAGTGCCCGAGGAGTGTGCTGATGAAGAGGTGACAGAGGAGGCGCATGATGAGTTGTCACCACTGCTGGCCACCTTTTCAGTGGTCGTTGTCAGTGTGGCAGAGTGATGATGCTCTTTAGACGTTGAAGCTTCATCAGTGTCAATCGGAGAAGATGAGGACGTGCTCGCTTTTGAGTGTTCAGAACCACTATGGACGGTGGCAGTGTTTGATGAGCTGGACAGTTCCTCTTTAATCGCCGGTGATTTGGTACTGGCAGAACTGGAAGGCGACAAATCGGAAGCAGAGCTTTTGGCACTTTCTACAAACGGCTTGCTTGTGCTTGCCGTTAAGTTAGATTGATCTTTTTTGGTAGTTTCTTTTTTAGCAACAGTATCAGCTCCTGTCTGTTCCTTTTTGTAGCCAAGCTTTTGATCAGCCGGTCGCGAATATGATGAATCTCGAGATGAGTGTTCAGTTGCAGAGGTGGACGATGAAGATGATGTTGTTCGATGTAGTGGTTGATGCTTTGATGCGTCATGCTGACTTTTAGGAGACGATGATTCGTCGTCGGCATACTTGTTGTGATCAGGAGATTGCGAGTTTCGGCTTGAGCTCTGTGAGAATCGTTTTGAGGCACTGTATCGAGAAGTTGTAGTGGCTGATGAATGACGGGAATACGGACTGCGATCTCGGTCTCGGTAGCGTTCATTTGAACGATAATAATCACGTTTTCTGTAATCACCTCGGTTGTAACGATAGCCGGTATCACGGTTTCGTTGGTAGCGATTCTGTCCTCTGTCATAGTAGTTTCTATCACGTCGATCTACACGATCGTCACTTCCTCTATCAAAATGTCTACTTTCAGTTTCAGCAAAGTTTTGGTGTGACGCTGTTTTCTTTGTAACAACTTTTGATTTGCGATCATTCTTTTTTGAGGATCGAGAACTAGAGCGAGACGAGTCAGAGGATGATGACGCTCTATTTCGACGACGTCGTGAACGGGATTTTGATTTTGAAGGCGATGATGAAGAGGAGGAAGAAGACCGCGATGAATTGGACGAAGATCGTGATGATGAGGAAGAAGATGAGGAGGATCGAGATGAACTTGATGAAGATCTCGAAGAGGCGGACGATGATGATGACGATGAAGAGGAACGTGAAGTTTTTCTTCCCGTTTTAGACGAGGAAGATTTGGAAGACTTTTTTGAATGCTTTTTCTTTACAGGAGAGGTGAAGGCAGTAGCAAGGGGCGTCGGTTTCACTTTAGCTGAGGAAGACTTTAACGAGAAAGAAATGGTAGATGTCCGCTTACTTGCTGTACCCTGGCCAAACTCCTCACTGGTCACTGCTGATGAAAAAGAAGAGGAGGTTGTTGGGGCAGTGTCGAAGACTTTGACAAAAGATGGTCCGAATGTTGGAAACAGACTAGCTGTAGTTTCTGTAGTTGCTGTTGGCGTTGGCGTTTTAGATGCCGGTAATACTGCTTCAGACTGAGATGACCACTGAAGCGAAACAGTGGACGGGGAAAGTAGCCGTTCAGGAGAGTACAGTGTTAGTGTTTCAAGCGTTCTTTCAGTCGCCTTATCAGCCGTCTCCACTTGAACTTCCGCTGCTTTGGCTTTTTCAAGTTCCTCCCTTTCTGCCTTTTCTTTGGCAGCCATCTCCGCCGCCAGCCTTTCCTCCTCTTCTTTTGCCGCCTGCTCTTCCGCCTCCTTTTTCTTGCGGGCCTCGGCTCTGGCCTTTGACTTTTCGCGTGCCGCCTGCAGGGCAGCTGCCCTCTTGGCGGCCTTCTCTTCCGCTTCTCGCTCCTTCCGGGCTGCCTCAGCTCGTTTCGCCTCCCTGGCCAGCCTCGATCGTTCGGCCATCTCCTGAATGGCCTTCTCCGCGGCGGCCCGCTCCCGAGCCAGTCGCTCATTCTCGGCCACCTCTGCCGCCTCCAGTTCGGCAAGGAGCATTGCCTCCTCTTTCGCCAGCCTCAGCTCTTCCGCATCCTTTGCCTGTTTAATCGCAGCTTCATCTTTGGCAGTGGTGGTGGTGGTGGTGGTGGTTTTCGATACTGATGCTGCTTCACCTGCTGTTTCAGGCTTTGCAAGCTCCGTGGCTGCATCGTGGCTGTGAGCAGCAGGTGTTGACTGGCCCTGTTTGGCTCTGGTTAGCTCTTCGTCTTCTGAGTTCTCGCTAGAGTCGCTGGAGTCTGAGCCGTAACTGCAAAAATAGAAAAGTAAAATCGTTAATGGTTGAAAGTTGATAAGTTGCACTGGTTTACTGCTTTTCAGGATGATTACTACTACTTACTCTACCAAACGCAGTTTGCCTGCCGGAAGTTGAGCCTTGCTTTTGTCCATCACTGCAAGTGAGCTTGTTCTGGATGTTTAAAATTGAAAAAAGGAATGTAAGTAAACAATCGCAGCATATTATTGTACACAAGATAATGAAACCATCTACTTACGACTTGAATGTCAACGACAATTGTGACCGAAATAACTTTTGATTTTGTTGGATTAAACAAACTTGCGGTATCAAGTCAACTTTGACACCATGCTGCCTGTAGAGAGTCACTTGAAATCACATCAGCAAATACAAAACTACTAAAAAATTACAAAAAGAAACTAAATGTAAACAAAAGTACTTTACCGGTCAGTGTTGTGTTGAGCGCTTCAGATCACCAAAGCTTCTCAACTACCAAAACAGCACCAAATAGAACGCAAAATGAAACTGTTTTCAATCACAAGACAACGGCAGCAATCACAGAAGAACGTTTTCAAGTCATTTGTCAGTTTGAAACGCACCCGAGGGCACACATTTGCCTCATTTGCTGGCACTGTTTTTCCTTTTGAGACAAAACAAGATGAAGAAGAAGCGTGCTCTCACTGTTGTTGCAGCAACGACAGCGGCAGCTACGGTGGCCAGCGATCACTCATAGATACAGTGCACAGGAGAGGCAACACACAGCGCTGTTGTGGCTGTGCTTCGGTGCTTTCCAACTGAAAAGTGGGCTGAACCGGTTTGCATGTGTTAATGTGACAAAAAAAACGCTTGGCTGAAGAGTGAGTATTGCTTTCGGATTAGAGGTTACGCCTTCCTCTAACTGCGAGCATTTAATGCTGCTGCCGTCTGAGCTTGGGTGTCCATTTCACTGTGCCAAGTGACTGTGGGAGCACTACAATAGCGCGCCAATATTAAGTTGCTCTCAGAAGTGTTTCCAAAACAATCGCTCTCACAAATAGAAAGTATTTTTATTTCAGTTACAATGTTTAAAACAATTTAGTAATCAATAACAAAATCTAATAATGAGTTGTGTAAGCAAGTAATGTGCCTAAAAATTTAATAAGAAAAAGTCAAATAAAAATGTAACGATATGGAAAGTTTCAGTACAAAATTAATTATGAGTAATATGTTTGGGAAAAATTCGTAAGTTGTTCTACAGATATAAAGTTCTGGCATATAAAAAGCACCTTTAAGTCAATAAAAATGCCTTTATATTACCTCGGTGGGATACATTACAGAGTAGAAAAACCTAAAAATGCCTTTTTTGTTCGGTGAGAAACATGTAAAGGGATATGAATTAGGTGATAAAAAATAGATTGGATTATATAAAAGTTTGCGACAGACTAAAATTGTCAACCGGTGAGCACGTGAATGAAACTCTCGTACTTGAGCAGCTCAGGAAGGACTTCGACAAACTGGCGTGGATCACGATCATCCACAATGTTCCGCTCTTTTTGCTCCTTCAGCTTGTACGGCAGACGAAAGTGAAAACCGCGCACGTGGGCAATCATCGAGCTGCGATCAGTGGTCTGGTGGCCACAGTCTGGCCATGTACAGCGGTACCTGAGAGTAGGGGTAATCAAACAGGTAAAACAGTTATCATAAGTACCTAAATACTTAGCAAAAGAAAGAAAAAACGTACGGTTTGATGCCCGAGTGTGTCCGCTCATGAATTGTCAGGTGCTCCTTGGCGCGGAAGGCCTTTCCGCACCCGGAAAAACGACAACGAAAGGGCTTCACGCCCAGGTGGATTCTCTGGTGCGTCTTCAGGTTGCCCTTAGTGCTGAACGGCTTGCCGCAGGTGTTGCACAGGAAGGAGCCGCCGGAGAAGTACGCCTGGTGGCCGTTCGGGTGATCACCACCACCACCACCACCTTGGCCGCCGCCATCAGTGCCCGCATCGGAGCCGGTGGCGCTGCCTCCGCCGCCCACAGCGTGGTCGGCCGCCTCGTGCGCCCGCAGGCACTCCTTCGCCTTGAAGACACGCCCACAGCCGTCCACCTTGCAGGCGTACTCGCAGTGGAGGCGATTGAAGTGGCGAATCGCCTCGATGCGCAGCCCGGAGACGTGTCCGCAGCCGGGGGCGGGGCAGGCGAAGGCGCCCGAGTGGTGGAACTTGAGCACGTGGTTGGCCAGCGCGTGGTGGGACTTGCGCTTGTGCTCACACCGCGGACAGGGCCACTCGCTCTGACCGAGGTGCGCCTCCAGCAGGTGGACGTCCAGTTCACGACTACAAAAAAAGGGGTGAAAAGTTGTTAATTGTTAGTGTAAAGTAAAGACTGTGTTTTTGGGCTTTCTGTGTTTTGTTTGAACTAAGGTAGTGGTGGTGCGTTGAGACGTACACGAGACTAAAGGAAAGCGTGCAAAGGTAGCAACGAAAGGGCAGTATACCGTGCACCGTCTGCAGGTGTCGCGCCAGCTCGTCCATTGACCGCATCGGCGGCTGCCCGGCCGCCACCGTACAGCTGCCGCCCTCCGCCGTACAGTTCACGGAGATGATGCTGTAGGCGGTGGCGTTTCGCTCGCTGGCGTACTTGTTGGAAACTGCTGGCGCTAATGAGGAGGAAGAGGAAGAATTGCTGTTGGCAAGGGCCGCGGCAGCCGCTGCCGCTGCGATGGCCAGCTCTCGCTGCTGCTGCTCCTCGGTGAAGGTGATAAACTGGTGGTGGTGGTGGTGCGCCGGAAAGAAGGTCGCAGAGGAGGATGATGCTGATGATGGTGCTGATGACGATGATGATGCTACTGATGGCAAATAGGTGAATGGCGAGACGTGGGACATTGTAGAAGGGGTGGTGGCTGCTGCTGCTGGAGAGTCAGGCGGCCGAAAAAACAGCTGTTGCTGATGATGGTTTGGAGTTTTTTGGTAACCGCTCGATGATGAACCGGCTGAAAACTGCCCAAAGCTGTTGTGCACTAGATCAAGGTGACGGCGCAATGTCAGCTCTCCGCTTCGAATCGTCGCCAGACAGCCCTCCAGTGGACACTGCTGTTGCTGCGCCCCTTTGGACTGCTTTGGTCGTTCGATGACTGCATCATCATCGGCATCGGCATCAACAGCCGCCGCCCCCTCGTAACTTCGCTCTGACCCCTGGTAGTGATTGCGCCGGAAGTGGTTGACCACTGACTGGCGGAACTTGGCCTGGTAGGAACAGTCGGCGGTGGCGCACTTGAAGATGCCCTCGTAGTGGTAGTTGTACATGTGCTTCAGCAGGTAGTGATTGCCTTTTGATTTCATGCCGCACTTGGAGCACTGCCACACCTTGATGCCGTCCCCTTGGTGGTCCATGCGGTAGTGGCGGCCTAGTTCGTACCTAGGGAGGGAATGTTTGTTTGTTATTAAATCGATTTTACTTTTGATAAGGGCAAAACAGTGCTCCACTCACGTGCTAGAGAAGGACAGCGAGCAGCCTTGCATGACGCATCGATGCGGCAGAATGCAGTGATGCTGAATGAGGTGCTCATCTAGTTCCTCTAACTTCTGAAACGTGGCCGGGCAGTCGTCTAGCAGGCACTTGACGCTCAGTGTTTTAAAATGTCGAACTTTGGTGTCAACAGCGGTTCCTGAAACAACCGCTGTTGCCGCTGTTGCTGATGTTTTTGTTGTTGAGCCTGTTGATGGCAGTGGCAGTTGCGGCAGAATGGACTCTAGCTTTCGTTTGCTTCCGCCGTTGACAATCAAAGTTTGGCCGTTGCTTTTGCCAGTTCCATTGGTGTTGTTGCAGTTGTTCTTTGTACTTTCTGAAAGTTGAGGCGACTTGAGAGTTGAAATTGCTGGCGGAGATAAGGGCGAAAAAACGGCCTGTTGTTCAGAGTAACCGTTATTGATAATTGTAGAAAAATCTAATGAAAAAGAACGTCTTAGAGAGTGTTTTTTATAATTTGAGCGAATAAATGATTGAGACTGAAGTGATAGTGCACGATGGCAATTTTTGTTGTTTGATTGATCTTTTTGTTTGTCAATTGTGTCTGGCTGATCTGGTTTAAATCTTTTTTCAGGAATTCTATTACTTGTCAAATTAAATGTCAAATTATTAATATTGCCGATGTTTCCATTATGTGTCTTTCTGGAATTTAACAATAGCTTTGATTTTTCAATATCATCCAAAAAATAAGAATCGTCGTCATCAGAATCAACCTGAACATTTTCATCCTCTAATTCATCAACTTCATCTCTGTTTTCATCATTTTCATTATCATCAACTTCATCCTCATTTTCATCCTCATTTTCATCTTCGATTTCATCCTCGTTTTCATTCTCATTATTTTCATTCTCATTGTCTTCTTCTTCCTCTTCATCATCGTCATCATCGTCATCATCTTCATCATCTTCATTTTCATCATTGGTATCATTTTCTTTGTTTTGATTCTCCTTCTCATTACACTTGCTGCAATCACACTTTTTACTTTTATTTTTGCTATCATCAGAGCTGTCGCTCTTTTTTTCGTCTTTTATGTCTTTTTTGTTGTTTTGAAATTTGCTCAAAGTCGGTGACGTTCTCGACAGATCCATTGGTTCTGGTGATTTAGCTGCCTTGTTTGTGAGTGAAGAAGATTTTGTATCGTTAGTTGCTGAAGTTGACGTAACTTCCTTGACAGTTTCAGGAATAGATGAGGAGGAGGATGTTTCAAGTGGTGATTTTAGTGGTGGTGGTGGTGGTGGTGGTGGTGGAGGCTGGGACGGTGGTGATGATGTAGTAGGAGGAGGTAAAGTAGATGTCGATTTTTTCACCGGTGTTTGAGAAACAGTAGCAGCTGATGCAGCATAATTCTGAAGGGAGCTTTCACTTGATGGCACCTTTAGTCCTGTCTTTGCTGTTGCTGTTGTTGCTGGTTGTGCATTTTGAACCACTGATGTCAGCACCTGCGGTTGCACTGCTCCCATTGATGAGGAGGAGGAGGAGGACTGTGGAAGGGGGTGCCCATTGAAGACAGTCGGTACTGCGGGTGCTTTTTGAATTTGGGGCCTCGGTGGAGGGGCTGCAGTTGCTGTTGTTTCTGTTGCTGTTGCCGCTAGTGCCTGTCCACTTGGCAACATCACTGGCTTAGAGATGACGCTCACGTGCTGAGACAGATTTTGCAATTGTTGCTGCTGGTGATGCAATGGCAAGCCAGTGACCAGTGAGGCTGCCTTAGTGATGGCGCCCAGTGATTGATGCTGTTGCAGTTGCAAGTGCTGATGCTGTTGCTGATGCTGTTGCTGTTGATGCTGCTGATGATGATGACTAAGCAAATTACTGCCGTTTCTTCTGCTGCTGCTGTTGCTACTTTGAGCTGTCTCAGCAAACTCCATCATCACTGGAGGCCCTGGCACTGGATGAAACTGGCCAGGACTGCTACCGACCACGGCATTGTTTGCGCTGATTGAGTTGTTCTGACCTGAGTTTACGGGGGCGGTGTTTAGTGGCGGTGCGCGAAAGAAAAAGGTAGACTGCTGGGGAAGGTGATTTCGGGGGCTGATAAGGGCGTTGAGTTGTAGCTGTTGATGGTTGAGGGCAGCTGGGTGCAGTCCTCGGGGCCCTGCAGCTAACGGTGACGCCAATGGAGAGGCCAAAGAGGAGGGAAGTTGGTGCAGTTGGTGCAAACCGCCGCCGCCGCCGCCAGCAAATCTCGGATTGTAGGCAGCTGAAAGGTGATAGAGGAAAAGTGCGTACAGTTCACCAGCTTTTTTCTCCAGTTCTTTTCCTAGGGACTGTTTTAACTCTTCCACCAGCCGTTGAAATTGCGAATGAAAATCATCAATAAGTGAGGCATTCATTTTTAGATGAATAAATGTTTGATAAAGTCAGTTCCAAAAAAGTTGTTTGAAAATGGATGTATTTGTATTGTTGAGTCATGTAATGAGGTTGAGCATTAGAATCAGTTACGGTTTTTAATTAGAATCGAGTAAGTTTTAAATTAAAATTTTTATGTGAGTGTTATTTTAATTTTTGTTCTGTGTTTCATATTTTCAATTTTGTTTTACATTTTATTAGTTTTTTGCTATTTTTTTGGTTTGTTGGAACATCAATTTAAATTAGTATTTTAAAACAATAAAACTTGATTTTTTAAAGTAGAGTGGAAAAGTCTAAGCAAAATTTGCTTATGATTAAACAATTTAAAATTTGTTGTTGATTACTAATAGTTCAAACATTTGATGGTGCTATAAAAATTACGTAAGATAACCAAAAACTGATAATAGTTAAAACAAATAGTAGTATAAAAATATTTTTAAAAAGTATAATAAGTAGCGTTTAAAAATAAAAATTAAAACTTGAAAGTAGTTGTAATAATCTTAAAAAACATTGAAAAAACATTTAAAACTTAATATTAAAAAATTATTGTTTGTAACAAAATATAAACTGCAATTAAAAAAAGTTTACTTGAAAATTGTAATTTATACTTTACTTTAACTTTTTACCATGTTTAAATAAAAATTTGTTCAATTAGAAAACACAATAATAAAACGTTTTTGAATTAAACAACAACAAAAAGAATGTTATTTTAAGTGAAAAGGACATTGGTTCATTAATAGACTCATAAAAAAGGTAATTAAAAGTGTTTTTAACAACTGGAAAGTAGTTTTCGAACGGTAGTACGTACTTTCCAATGTTTAAAAACGAACAAATTTTTAGCACATTTGTCGTTTTTCTCAGTAAAACAGAAAAAGTGTTAGCAAAAAACTTGAATAACTAACAGTTAAATGTTGTCGATTGTAATAAGAAGATAAACTGTGTTATTCTGAGTGCATATGCTAATGAGATATGCAAAATTAGATGAGGATGACGACAATCCAAAGCCAATAAAAACAAAAAATGGTTAAATAAAAAATTTTTTTTAAAAGTTTGATTGATTTGAGTTAATACTTTAAGAATATTTTAATATAAACTGTTAATATAAATTATAGAAAATTGTTGTTTTGTGTTTTGCTAATCAAAAATTTAAACTTTTAATCCAGATAAAAAAACAAATAAATTTTGCTTTTAATATTTGTATTTGCATATAATTGCAAATTTTTATTTTTTGTAGTAGTTTTCCAGCGTTTGTATAGTACTTGCAACTCTATTTTTCACAATTTATTAATAAAAAATAGTTTAGTAAGTTAGAGAATTGTGTGTTTTAATGTATACTTACTCATTTTTTTCAATTTTTTACACAATTAAAAAGAAAAAAGTATTTTTATGCATGAAACTGAGTATTTATAAAGTTATTTTGACAAACAACATCAAAAAATTAAAAAAATAAAATTTTTTAAAACAAGTAAATTGTTGTTTGAATAAATAAAATAAAAAACAATTGTATTTAAAACTAAATTTTAAATAATGTTTGCCAAATAATGAAAAAATTATTAAAAAGTTTTAGTTTAAACGACGTAGTTATAATTTTTAAATTAATGTTTTTTGAATGTTTTTTCAGTATTTAATAAATATGTAATGTTTTAACATTTTTTTCCATTTTTTAAACTTTTTATAAGCTTTTATTTGTTGAAAATTGTATTTCATGTGAAAATTTAATTAAAGCATTATTAATTGTTGTAGTATTAAAATGAAAACAGTAGACAAAATTAGAGCACCAAAAGCTCTTTAGTCTAAAACCAAATAAATAAAAAACAATAAAAAAGTTTTTGAAGTAGAAAAGCTGTGTCTTTTATAGAAACCAAATCAACTACAAATAAAGTTTCACAAGGTTAAGCTTTAGCAACAGGTTATCAACAACAGATATAGCCCGGGACACGCGCTTTTGAGGTCAGGTGATGTTTGTTTTGATTTTTTCCAGCCACCAGTGTATCTTTGTAGTAAAAATGCTGATGCTAAGATTAATGTATTGTTTGTTACTTCCAGGTTTGTTTCTTTACTTGTTTTTTCCTTTCCTGTTTGTTTGTCAGTTACAAAAAAAACAAAAAAATATAGAGAAGAAAACAAGAGACAATTGATAAAAAATCAAACGTGTCAGCATTATTGTTGGTGTTTAATTTATTTATGTTAAATTTTTCAGTTTAAAAAATGATATTTTTATAGTTTTTAATTTAAATTAATTTTTGTTTTTTCATTAGATGTTGTTAAACTTAAAAAATTTGGTTTTTTTATTTTTTAAATATTTTTTAAAGAAAAAAGTTTAGGTTTTTTTATTATTTTCAAAGTCAACCGATTCGTGTTGCACGTTTTTTAGTTTCAACACATAGTCGCAACACTTAAATAGTTCAAATTAAAATATATCATTTTGCTCAAAATGAGCTCACGACACTGGCGAACATAATAAAAAGGTTTAAAGCATAAATGAAGACAATAAAAGCACTCCTTATTGCACTCTTAGCAGCATCGTTGTTTTACAAAATTATCAATTAAAACAAAAAATAATTAACTTGAAATAAATTTAAGATGATATGTAAAACTGTGTGAAGTTTTTCTGCAGCAAATATTGGCCGTACACAAAGCACTGTTATTAACAAAAAGTATACAAAATCTCAATCAATGTTGTGTTTTTTGCTTATATCTTCAGATTGATAAAAACTGCTTCACAAAAACAAATGCTCACTTTGCCGGATGTGTTCATGAGTGTTTGGTTTTTTTGTTTTTGTTTTTTACGGTATATTTTCTCTTTTTGTATACTTTTTAGCGCAACGTTACCAGAAAAACGTTGCGCAATAGGTTTTTCTCAAACTTTTGAATTTGGCAAACTTTGCAACATCTTAATTTGTATCCTGTATTTCATAACTGTTTCAGTCCTTATTTTAATCTCTAAAACTGCATTTTTTCTTAAACAGATCTATATCCAATAAACCTTTTCATTATAGTTAACAAATTGTTACACCCTCTGTTAACTTTTGGTGCAACACCTTCTTTTTCTGACTACTAATGACCCACCTACTCTTTCTTCTTTTCATGCATTTTTCCCTTCTCTCCCTTACCCTTGACATTGCAATCCTTGAGCACTAAACTTGTCTAGGACAGCTGTTGCAATCGTCGTTGGTTATATCATTGAATCGCAATGTTTGCTAAATTGCACCTGTGTGATTTCATTGGTATTTTGTCTACTTTTTCTAGCATACCTTTTTTGCACTAAAGCATGTGGCATTGTTGCCATTGCAATGTATTTGCTCACAAACAAATCCTGCTTTGCAATCGTTTTGAATGAACAAAAGATGGGCCGTACAGTTAAAAAAGTTTTGATTATTACGTTGTGAGTACGTCTACATGCCCTTAGAGAAAAGTGAAAATAAGGTTTTTTAGTGTTTTACTCTTATCAACGATAAGATGTACTGTTTTTCTGGTAATAAATTTTGTCGCATTTTATCAACTCTATCTTTCTTGTCAAAAAACTGAAAAGCACGAACAAGTAATACTTGTACTTGGCTTGTTTGGATAAGTTCTTCTTTTCATCGTTCAATAAAAGTGTAATGCATTACAATAAAACTAGTTTTAAAAGTGTACATATGCTTAAAAATAATAACACTAAAGTTGTACAACTTGACAAGATTAGATTAAAAAAAATAGCGAAAGAGGGTGATTTTGAAACGGAAAATTGGACTTTGGAGTAAAGTGATGAGTGTTGGAGAAGAGAAAGTTGGAAAGAAGAAAACTAATGCAAAGAAAAGCATATTTTGAAAGCTGACTGTTGACAAGGAAAAAACAAATTTAGACTGTTACTAATCTTTTTACCATTTTCCCTCTCTTTCCTTTGCAATTATCTTAACTTTTTATTTACACCAAACAGCAAACAACTATTATCAAAAAAAGTGTGGGCGTCAACCAGCATCAACCAGTCAGTTATTCAAAACTAAATCCTGGTAAAGGTGCACGTTGAGAACACACTCTAAGTGCAACGACGGCTGTAAAAGTCTAGAAGTTTCTATCTTTTGGTTAGCTGCACTACGCACTGAAAACTGTGTGCAAAAAAATTGATCAGAAACACAAAAACAGAGCAAAATCAAAACACAATTGTCGCCGTTATAACAAGTGTTTTTAATTTAGCACATGGAAAACCGCACACTACAGATTAGCCGTTACATAAGAAGTGTTTTAAACTGCGGCGTTTTTGCAACCGCAGTTGCTTTCCGAGCTTTCATCTAAACCCGCGTTTTTCATGCTAAAACCGTGTCTAGTCGCGTGGCTTGGCTTGCGCTATGGGCACTAAGGCAAATGAGGAAGGCGCCAATCACTAAATGGGAGCACTACTGCTGCTATTTCTCCGAACACTTGCCTTATCAACGGTAGCAGTCTAGCCGGCTAGCACACCAAACAGCTTAATTGCTTACTTCCTTGTTTTCCTTCTCCTCCTCACTGGCAGAGTGTAACGTGCGGTGGCCCCCAATGCCACACGTGTGTGCATCAGGCAACACAAATCAGCGGTGGCTGTCGACTAAATTCGCAGAATTTTGTCGAGCTTTTCAATTGCCGGCCGCCTTATCGGCGTCACCAGCACTACCACGGGCACTACCTTTACCTATCATCATCAGCACCTGCCCTAGTTACCAATACCTGCAGTGCCACTTGATAAACTTGAGTAACGTGAGAAAACTAGAAAAGTAGAGTAAAAATGAGAACGAGTGTTAGAGGCCTCTTTTTAAAGTTTTGGCAATGAGTTTCTTTGTTACTTTATTAATTAGCCAAACATTTAAAACGTATATCTTATGCTATAAACGCATGAGTGCTCAAATGATTAGTTGTTTAAGAATTAATGTTTAAGTTGCTTCCATGATAAGATTGCTGCCTAGCAGAAAAGTTTTATTTTTTGTTAAGAAGGTTCACAAAGATATTTTAGGAGTAATGTGGCTTCTTTTGTATACAAAATTAGTATTTGCGACATTGTTAGTTTGCTCTAATTAAATAAAACTTAACAAAGTCGTATTAGTTTTTATTGTTTTGAATTTTCCATATAAATCTTAACAACTTTTTATTTGCTAAAATGTTAACCTGTAACAACCAGTTTTGCTAGTTTTTTGGCATTTAAAAATAAAAACTTAAATTTTATTTTTTTTTAGTTTTTAATCTGAACAATCATATCAAAAATGAGCAAATATAAAGAATTGTGTATTGTAATAACAAAAAATAGTAAAAAACAACTCCTTTTGTAAACTTAAAAACATATTTGCACGTAACCACAACCAATCATTGATAATAAAATATAAAGCAATAAAAACCTTACAAAAATTGTACAAATATTTACTTTGTGCTTAAATTTTATAGTTTCTATTTGATCAAAAATAAAATTATTTTTTATATGGTGTGTTACAGATAGTTTAATAAAACTTAAAACTAATTTTTAATAGTGTTTTTATTTTATTATTGTTTAAAAAATTTTTAGTTTGTTAAGTTTTACGCAAAATTTTAACATAACAATAAATTATATAAAAAACAAACAGTGATAAAACAATCAGTTTTTGTTTTATCATAGTCTTTCTATTGACTATTTCAAATGAATCACTGCAAAAAACCAGTCTCCGCCTCTTCATGATTACAAACTTAAATTAAGAGCACATATGATAGTTGCTATTGGCAACTAAAGTAGCTAAACAAAGTTACCACTTGTTGAGTTGTTAAACCTTTTTCTAAGTGTACAACATTTTAACAATTATTTTGCTTGTTTTCTACATCTTGTTTTTGTTTCAAAAATCTGTAAGTATATTTCGTTGTTCTAAATATTAAATCATTTACATTTTTTAATTCTAGGAAAAATGCAAGTTCAATTGCCAACTAACAGCAATAGAGGCAATGACCAGCTGGATGGAAACTGGCGAGGCATAGACGACAGTTACAAGTCATTCAAGCGACTTGATAAAAAAGTCAAAACTGAAAAACTGCTTAAAAACTTTGCCACGCAAGTACAAACGCAGTGGTCATCTGTGCAAAGCCGTGATGCACTGCGCATTTCACTGCGAGAGATTAAGGATCAGTTTGAAGCTGAAGAAGGCGTTACCGATATACTTCACCAAACTACCGTTTACCTTGAATCTCTTGCCCATCTCACTGAATTGAAACGAGATATCATTTTACAAGAAATTTACTATTTTGCTCGAGATTTGACATTAAAAACAATTCAAGGTTCTGTGAAATGTTCTGCCACTTTAGCCATAAGCCAGTTTAAAAAGTTGTTTTCGTTTTGGAATGAGGTTAAAAAAGAAAATCTTAATTCAAAAGAAGCAAAAGCAAAAGTTAATCATATACAAAACATTTTAGAAAATGGAAAGAAAAATTGCGACTTGGCAATTGAGTACATGACTGAGTTTGATTCAGCCACAGAAACTCGACAAAAAGAACTTTTGAATTTAATACGTCAGCAACGGGATCTTATCTTGAAATCGTACGATGATGCTCTGAATGAAATGAGTAAGAGGAGTAAAATGAAAAGATTTTTTTATTCCTTTTCAAAATGTGTAATCCTTCTCTTCTTCTGATCTAGACAACCTTCGAGTTGAGATTGACGTTCACCATTTTACACTGAAAATGGTATCCATTGAGCTAAACGGCGCACGACGTTTGAACTTGAAGTTTATCGGAGCAAGCGCCACAAACGTTTTGAAAGGCCGTTACCTTTCTCTTGCCTACGTTGTAGCTCACGGATCTGCAGCTTTCAGCGACTTTCTTATTGCAAAAAAAACAAAAGGAATTAAAGAGAAAGTTGCCCAACTAGAGCAAGATCTTGAAGATCTAACAAAGCTTAGTAACGAAATTAAAACAATTGAACAAAAAGCTCAACGGTTCATTGATGCACATTCTACTTTAAACAGCAAAGATTGGTTTAAAAGTAACATCTAATAAAACGTTTCGTTTTTAATTTCATTTTAAGTTTGTGTTGATTTGAAAAATTAGTACAATGTTAGCAATTTCAAACAATTTTACTTTATTTAAAACACAACTTTTAAACATTCTTTTTGTACAACACATTTTAACAATGCAAACAATAAAAAATTAGCATACACTTTGTATTTGTACAAATGTAGAAACAATAGTGACATTCAGTAGTGTATTGCCGATACTTGATGTTAAAGTAGCTACAAGGCTGGAAAAAAGCTTTTACAAATACAAAAGCAATTGGAAAAAATAATAAAATATAAAAAAAGCAATAAAGAGACATTCAGAAAAAAAGAAAAGGAAACAAATCCAAAACACTAAACTCGATCAATCAGTCATCAGCAGCCAAAATTGAAAAAAAGAATAAAGAAAAAGGCATCGGAGAAAATACAAATACACTGAAAAATGGCAAGTAATAGGAAGGAAAAAGAGAGGAGAAAGGGGGAGATAACTCAACAAGGAAAATCAGCAAAAGTGTGCACCGGTCGCACACACAAAGACACCACAAGGCAGTGGACACAGTCCCACTCTTCAGATCTTGGCGCCCGTGGTGGTGGTCGGTCCGTCGAGAGGCTCCAGCGCGGCAATGGCGGGCTTGTTTTCGGTGAACTGCCGCCACCAGGAGGGCCGGTCAAAGGCGCCCGGGCGGCTAATCAGCAGGCGGTAGATGTTCTCGTAGATGGCGCCGTTGGCGGCGCCCAGCACCGAGTTGAGGACAAAGTCGGGCGGGGCAAAGGCGTCCACCAGGGCGACGGCGTCCGGCTTCAGCTCGGCACAGAGCTGGAGAATGGCGGCGCGCACCAGGCGGTTGGGCGCCGGTCCGGCGTAGTAGCCGCCCTCGTAGAGCGTCGAGGCGTGGGCGTCCAGCGACCAGAGGCCGTAGAGGAGGGCCATCCGGCGGAGGACGGCGGGAATGGCCGGCGGCAGGTCCGGTGACAGCTCTTCGGCGAGGAACTTCTCGTAACGGAGGAGAATGTAGTGCTCAATGTAGGCAAAGGAGAGGGAGCGGCTGAAGTAGACCTGTGCAAAAGGGGGGGGGGGAGGAAAAGTAGGCATTAGGAATGAGATTCAGTAGGTAGTGCAAGTGGCAAAACCTGGTCGGTGTACCTGAGAGTTGCTGCGCGACACAAAGGTGTCCCCACCGGTGGCGCCCATCTGCTCGTCCAGCTTCTCCAGCGACCGCGTCAGCAGGTAGGACACCAGAAAGCGATACGCCTCCAGGAGAAAGTCCAGACTGAGCACGTCGGCGACGGTGTTTCCCCCAAAGCGGCGCTTCAGGTGGAGCTCCGCCTGGTCGAGCAGGTCGACCGATTTGAGCTGCGAGCGGACGCGGCCATCATGCGGCGGCTCGTCGTCCAGTCCGGTGGCCGTTCCGTTGGCGTTCTTCCTTGCCTCCACCGCCTCCTTGTACTGCCGGAGGATGTAGTTGCTGGTCTGCATCTGAATGACGTTGTTGTCGCCCTCGTAGGTGTTATTGGCGTCGTGGTCGTCGCGCAGCGTGCCTAGCCCCGAGGCGGCCAAGTAGCCGTGGCCGCCGCAGGCCTCCCGGCACTCCTGAATGGCGTCCCGGCAGAGCCAGCCGCTGAGCGGCTTTGCCGCACAGGCAATGGCGTGAATCTCCTGGCCCAGCTCGGAAAGGGAGGGCGACGAGGTGCCGAAGAGGACGGCCACCTGAAAGTTGAGAAAGTCCCGCAGAAAGGACTGACAGAAGACGTCGAGGACGTAGGTGGCGGCGAGGTAGGGCAGCAGGCGCCACTGCTGCATCTGGTAGTCGAGGACGGGCCACTCGAGGAGCGCAGACTGGCTGGGGCTGTTCATGGGGATCAGCGGCGGGGGAATGGCGCCGCCGCCGCTGAGAATGCTAGGGCCGCCCAGTCCGGAGATGTTGCTGCCGCCACCACTACTTCCACCGAGGACAACGCCCACCGAGCTGGAGCCGGCCAAGCTGGCCGAGCTGGCCACCGAGACCACCGAGCCACCGGAGCCAAGGGAGCTGCCGCCGACCTTGCCCACGGAAGAAAGTCCACCGCCGGTGGCGGCGTTGGCGGCGCTGGGCGGGCCAAACTGTCGTCGTGCGGCGGAGTAGCGAATGCCCACGGTGAGCGCCTTCTGCATGTTCACCACCGAGATGGAGATGATGCCGACGCGGCCCATGCTGAGGGTGCCCAGGGTGATGCCCACCCGCTTCTTCCGGTCCTTGATCTGCGAGACGTAGTTGCCGTCGGCGTTCACGTCGCCGGTGCGGTTCATCAGGTAGCCCTTGGGAATGCTAAAAGGAAAGGAAAGGAGGATGAGAGTTAGAAAGGGTGAAAAGGTAACAAAGAGGATGTGTTCAGCCGCACCGGTAGTCCTTGAAGAGGAGAAAGCCGTTGTCGAGGCCGTCCAGGCCAATCTTGGGGCCCATGTCGCCGACGGTGATGCCCTCGTAGGGCAGCAGCGTCTTCGGGTCGCGAATGGGCACGATGAAGGCGCTCAGGCCGTGGTTGACGCCCCGAACGTAGAGCTGCGCAAAGACGACGGCGTGCGTCGCCGTCTGGCCCAGGTTGCCCGACCACACCTTCGCCGACTCGACGTTGGGCGTGTTGAGGAGGAAGGTGGCGGTGGCCGGGTCAAAGTCCGCCCGGGTGCCCATCGCCTTGGTGTTGGAGCCGTGGGCCAGCTCGGTGAGGGAGAAGCAACCGAGCGCCTCAAAGTTGAGCAGGTCGTCGAGGACGGCGAGGTGGCGAGAGCTGCCGGCGCCGCGCAGACTGACAGTGACGAACTCGTAGGCGAGAAACTTCTTCGCCGAGAGGGACCAGTCGTAGAGGCCGAGGGAGTTGTAGAGCGTCTGCGTCAGCAGCGGGTTGCCCATGAACTCCTCGTCGGGCAGGAGGTTGTACTCCATGAGGCGCTTCAGGCGTTGGAAGGTGACCTCGCGCTTCGCCTCGCGGCTCAGCTCTTCGTCGGGTCGGTGGGCGAAGATGGGGTCGCGCTCGAGCGTGCGAAAGATGCGATTCTTGAAGCGGATCACCTCTTCGCCGTCGATCACCAGCTTGAGGGCGCGCCAGTCGAAGGAGGCGACGCGACGGGCGTCGGCGAGGGCGCCGTCCTTGGGCAGGCCGGGCATCAGGTCCTCGAGGACGGCCTCAGAGTGCAGCTCCGGCTGGATGCCGCGCCGGGTGACGCTGTGGATCAGGCTGTTCACCAGTGAGTCGTCCATGGTGGTGGTGGTGGTGAGTGGTGATGAAGGTGAGTGGTGATGGGATGACTTGAAGGTGGGAAAGAGGAGTGATGACCACAGGTGAGTGGTGATAGGTGATGTTGTTGTTGGTGGTAGTGATGATACCGGTGAGGAGTGTTGAAGTGGTGAAGTGGTGGTGGTGGTGGTGGTGGGTGGCAGTAGCCGACCTTGGTGGTGGTGACGGTCAAAAACGACAAAGTCCAAAAGTGAGGCAGTGAGAAAAAAAAGACAAAGTTTTTCGCCGCAGAAAAAATGGGCAGAAAAACGTGCGACCGCTCTCTTCGCTGGTTGACAGAGGAATGACGGCAGCGGCGGCGGCGGTGGCGTCTCGCTCTCCGACTTGTCAACGCCGGTCGCAATGCCACCTAGGTAGCCTACCTAGTCAGGTTCAAGCTCAGCTGGTCGAGCTGCTCAAACTGTAAAAGCTGCTGCTGCTGCTGCTGCTGCTGCTGCTCAACCGAAACAAAGTGACACAGAGTTGGACTCAATCACGGGGAGAGAGAGAGTGCAAGTTCAACCCGAAAACACACACACACACACACACACACACTTAGGCTGATTAGCATTGACAATGACTACAAGGTGCGACAAACGATGCAGTGACACAGGGCGCCAAAGTGTGCTGAAGCGGTGTTGGCCAGTGCTTGCCCGTGAGAGAAATAGCGTGAACTGCCGTTAATTGCCGTACGCGATGTGTCGACGCCGAGTCTCAGTCTGAGTCATAGGCGGCGGCGGCGGCGGCGGTGGCGCAAATGCTGCTGCTGCTGCTGCTGCTGAAGATGGAGAGGCCAATCAATAGCCGGTCAAAATGAGTGAGTCAGTGAGTGAGTGAGCGAGTGAGCTAGTTTGCCACCGGTAATGGCCACTTCAGTAGCCGGTGATTAGATCACTTTGTACGCGGGTGTGTGTGCGAGCGCGCGTCTGAGTTGACCTGTTGAGTTGAGTTGAGCTGAGCTGAGCGCGAAATTGCTGGAAGCATCCGCCACGTTATCTCAACACTCGAAAGAACTAGAGCTGCTGCTGCTGCTGCTGCTGCTGCCGCCGACTAAAACACCCAGCCAAGTTGGTCATTAGGCAAAAAACAAACAAAATGTGCACAAATATGCACATTAGATGAACAATAGATGACGCAGATAGATGCTTTGGTGTCTGCTGCTGCTCATGCAAGCACGGAAAAGAGGAAACTAGTGGTGGAAAAAGGGACAACAAAAGTGGTGGAGTGGGCAAATGGACACAACGCGTAAGCAAAAAGAAAACGTGTGTGTGCAATATTAGCTGCTGTTGCTGCTGCTACTGGGCTGAAATGAACAGCAGTGGGGGAGGAGAGTGACAAAAATGAAGAAAAAGTGGAAGTTTCGGACAGTCAATTGACATCATCAGATGGTGTGCTGTGTGCTGTGTTGTAGTGTTGCTGTGTTAGTAGTGACTGGTAAACCGAAACGGCATCAGGCCGTCAGCAGGCACTGTAAGAAAAACAGCACTGGACTGGCCAATGCAGGTGCCAAGTGACGGCAAAGGCTAAAACAGAAACGGCATAAAACGGGTTCTCAGATCGGAAAAGAGAGAGAGAGAAAGAGAAAGAGAGCGCGCGCAATGGCGGGCGCACTCGGGCAGCAAATCTTTCAAAGTAGTCGATGGACTGAAAGAAGAAGAGAAGAAGGAAAAGAAAGAAAAAGAGAGAAAGAGAGGGACATAAGAGATTGACTCTCGAGATCGGACGGAACTGAGGAAGACAGAGAAACGAAAAAAAGAAGGCAAAGCAGAAATATTCAAAGAAGGAAATGAGGAGCACACACACTCACACTTCGCAACAACAGCGGCGGCGGAGTGTCCGCATTGCCGAGGCAGCAACAGTTTGTCCGACAGAGACAGAAACAGTAGACGGACAAACAGCCGATGACCGGTCAGCAGAAAGTCAGCCATTGACAGGCAGTCCCTTCGATGATGATGATGATGGTGGTGATGACGGCTGTGATGATGATGGTGGCTGTTGCGCAACATGCATTACCGCTAAAACAGTTTCTGATTGCAGTAGGCAAACGGACAACAGCAGTAGCCGGCAGACACTAGAAACAGTGCCAAAATAGCATTTACTTGACTGCAGTAGTGATAAAGAAGAAAAAGGCAAAATAGCAGTAGGTAAAATGTTGTGGGCAAATGTTAAAGTCAGAAAACGGGAAAGTTGTGGTCAGATTTTCCCAGATATGATTTCATTTTATAAATCAAATTTGTTTACAGTTTTTAAAAGAGCTACTGACAACTCAATTTGCCGCCAAAAAGTTACTGAAAAAGTGCAAATGTTTGTTTACTTGTTCTAAGGGAAAACTGTTGCTGTTTTTCTAAGGTATACAGTAGATGAATTGATGATAACAATAAAATGCAGTTTGTATGTGCAAAAAACCCAAACTATGGAAATTTAAAAAATACCAGATCTGATGATGATGGTTTAAACTGGTGAAGCTACTAAAATTCGACTACTTTTTGGGGTTACCCAGTCTAAATTCAAATTATTAACCGAAAACAGTAGTTCAAAGATGGAACGCAAGGCATGTGCCCCAACTGCAGCTCTATTTGCAACAATAAATGGTGATGATCAGTGTGTGGTCAAATCGATTAGTAAGCTGTGTCTGATGCTGCTGTTGCTTAGCATTGCAGCAACTTTTGTGGTACAAAATACAATGGCTATAACTGCCTGGGCGCTATTTGCGTCTGCTTAGCCTGGAAAATAGAGAAAAAGACGGGGCAAAATGGGAAGAGGGAAAAATCGAGGACGGCAGCAAAATTGCCCCCGAAAATGCGTGCCCCTAACTTCTATACTACTACTGCAGTTGCTGCTGTTGCTGATTGAACAGTCAGTTAGCAGAAGCAGTAGCAGACAGACAATAGACCAAATTTAGTGGAAGTCAATAGAAGAGACGAAATTACTTTACTTCACTTTCGATTTGACGACTCTAAGCGGCGACAGCGACAGGTCTGCTGTCGGCTGTAAATAGCCGATGGTAAAGTGCTGCTGATGCTGACAAAGCTGTCTCCGTTTGCTTAACTGCTCGACTGTCCGATAGGCAATAGCTAATGGCTACTTGACTCGGCAATTCAAACTTTAGTGCCTCAATGAGGGGATATGAGGTGAAATGATGGTGCTCCTTTTCTAACGATGATGCCCGGTTTTGCCCAGTTGATGCCGGGCAATTTTGCATTTTCCTAAAGACAGCATCAGTACAGCTGCTGCGGATGATTGGTCTGAGCAGCAACAGAAACAGCAGTAGTATTATACAGATAGGATCACTACCGGCTTCAGGTGATGACGATGGTGATAGCATTTTGTCAAAAAATAAACGATCAAAAAGGAATTAAATTACAAGGATTTGATCAGATTTTTCTCCTCTTTTTCGTTTTATTTTTTAAACTTTGACATCAGTTTTACAAAGATGCATTATTTTTTGCATTTTTAGAAATCAATTTTTAATTTTTATTATTCATATTAAAATTTAAAAAAATTGCTTTTAAAAACTAGTAGTTTAGTAATTTATTTTAAATTCTGGTTTTTCTATTTTTGTTATTTTAAGTTTAGTTTTTTAAAAAAGTTTTTTTAAAACTAACCTTGTTTTAATGTTAAGTTACAACAAGTAAAACTAAAAACTTAAAATTTAAAAATTTAAAAAAAGTTGTTTTTGTTTTTGTCAAATATTGTGTTATTTGTTTGTTTGACTTACTTAAAAACAAACTTGCTATAATTTGTTTTTGATGTTTTGTTTTTCTTATTATTTAGATGAAAAAAATGTCAGTGTTCACTATTGTCTAAATTGCGTTTACACCAATTGATGGTTTTCAGTAACAATTTTTTTTGTTACAGCCGTTTATTTAATTTGCATGTATTTTATGGGAAAACAAACTAAACTTTTAGCCGAAACTGTAAGTTGGCAAAATATTAAAGAAAAACATAAACAAATTGGAAAATTTGTATTACTTGACTTTATGTTTGCACGTTAGATTTAGTGCACAAAGTTAACTAATTTTTGTGATTTAAAAAATATGTTTTTAAAAACATTTATTTGTAAAAAAAAATTAACAACAATAAAAATTTTAAATGCATAATGCTGAATAAAACCTTGTTATCAGCTACTTAAGTTATTTTTTATTTTAAAAATATATAAAGCATATGCAACTGAAACCGACAATACCGACCTACTGCGTCTGTCTGAAAGTTACACTGTCGGTGTTAGCAGTGCTGCTGCCGCCAAAACTGAGTCACTCACTCAATGTTTTCATCTTCACACGCTTGTCAGTTTTTTCACCTTTGACTTAAAAAAGAAAAATAAACTATTAACTATTGCATTTTAAAATTTAAATCAACTTTAACAACATCTATCTATTGTGCATTTTACAATAATCTATATAACAGTGCTGGTTTTGCACCAAGTGCACTCTTTTGAGGTGCGGTAACATTAACATTTGGTTTTGTTTTTGATTGCTACTCAGCTGATCAACTTCGTGGTAACACATTATTACTGGTAATTTTTATTAATGTTATCATTATGCCCTAAAAGCAAACTTTGTGGCCTATTAAAACATAAAATTGCTAACTTTTACATTTGTACTTTGCAGAAAACGACCCATAAAACTTAAATGCCTTGCACTGGCATATTTTAACAGTAGCAACAAATTAGTTTCAAAAACCTCAGATTTGCTGTCTGTTTGCAAAAATGTTGTTTTCAATACTAGTAACCCAGATATTAAAAATCATCACTACTACTACAATCAAATGAACCTTGTTTTGCATTACCACAATTTTCCAAAGGAAATCAACTCAAACAATGGGAAAAACTACCATTTGACCATTTCGAAATCATCGTCAAAAGTTTTACAAACTGATACATCTTATCAGCATCTTTGTCATTGCTATCATTTCCAGTCTCATCAGCATACAAAAACCTCATTTTGTTGTGCATGTTGACCGGTTATTATCATAAAAACAAGAGCAGCAGCAAAAAGCATTTTACATTTAATGCATTTAAAACATCAAATTCATATCATCAAACTTACTTTAAACTTTTTTCGAACGATTCAAAATATTTTTAACTGCCAATTTAGTTGTTCAAATCAACGTTTAATCAACAAAAACGTCAATGCCTACTAATTCAAATTCTTTAATAATGACTTTGAGACGTAATTTATTACGTTCACTATTCGTCTGTTTAGTCGTTGTCTTTCTTTCGCTAACACTAGGTAAGATAATGACAACTTTCAAATCTTATTTCAAGTATTAACAATTTTTTTTGTTTACAGTTTACAATCGACTCAACTTTTACTCATCTGGTCCTCCTATTCCTGACAATGTCAATCTTCAGCCGTCGTTTAGTCAAGAAAATAACGCAATTGATAAGAGCAAGGCCGCCTATCACCTTGAAAGCTCATTCAAAGATGATTTACTTGCAGCTCCACTGCAACTGCAGTCTCCACTTCAGTCTGCGGCAAAACAGACCTCTCCCCTTTCTCAGGCAACTTTTATTGAGGAGATGCAAAGTGAGATTAGCCGTCTTCGCCAACGTCTCGAAGAGATGGAACGCAAACAGGCGTCCTTTGAAAGGCACCAAAATGGAGCTCAACTCTTTCCGCCATTGTCATCTTCCTCTTCTTCACGTCATCACCATCAACAACAACAGGGCAGCAGTAATAACTATCAGCAGTACATGAAAACCAAACAACTGCCATACTCGGAGAAGAAGCGCATTCTCATCACTGGCGGCGCCGGCTTTGTCGGCTCTCACCTTCTAGATCGACTACTGCTGGACGGACATGAGGTGATAGTGGCGGATAACTTTTACACGGGTAAAACACACAATCAGAGGCGGGAAAAAACTGTTGTTTCAACAACACTAACTTTTTTTCTTACTTCTTTTTAGGTCGTCGACTGAACATCGCCCACTGGATCGGCCACCCCAACTTTGAGCTGCTGCACCACGACATTGTCAATCCGCTGTACGTGGAGGTGGACGAAATTTACCACCTGGCCAGTCCGGCCAGTCCGCCGCACTACATGATGAACGCCGTGAAGACGATCAAGACGAACACCGTGGGGACGATCAACATGCTGGGGCTGGCGAAGAGGGTCGGCGGCCGAATTCTGGTCGCCTCCACCAGCGAGGTCTACGGCGACCCTACGGTCCACCCTCAGGCGGAGACGTACTGGGGCAATGTCAATCCAATCGGTCCTCGCTCCTGCTACGACGAGGGCAAGCGGGTGGCGGAGGCGCTGACGTACGCCTACGCCAAACAGGAACGCCTCGAGGTGCGCGTCGCCCGCATCTTCAACACCTACGGCCCGCGGATGCACGTCCACGACGGCCGAGTAGTGTCGAACTTTATCAGCCAGGCGCTGCAAGGCCGGCGACTGTCGGTGTACGGCGAGGGCCGGCAGACGCGCTCCTTTCAGTACGTCACCGACCTGGTGGAGGGCCTGGTGCGGCTGATGGCCGCCAACTACAGCCAGCCGGTCAATCTGGGCAACCCGGAGGAGACACGGATCGCCGACTTTGCCCGCATCGTCCTCGACCTGGTGCACGGCTCCAACCGAACAAACCAGCTGGGGACAGCCAATGGAACAACAAAGCTGGCAGCCAATGGTACTGGCCAGGTGGCCGATCTCGACTACGACGCCCACATTGAGCACTTTCCCACGCCGGTGGACGACCCTCGTCGACGGCGGCCGGACATTAGTCTGGCGAAGCGGACGCTGCACGGCTGGACGCCCAATGTGACGCTCGAGGAGGGACTGGTCAAGACGATTGACTACTTCAGAGGAGAGCTGCGACTGTCTCTGGGCCAGAGTAGAAGTGCCAGTGGTGGTAGAAGTAGTGTAGAGATTTAGTTAGCTACTACTAAATGAAAACCCCTGATTAACTCTCTTTTCTTTATCTTTTTTCAACAAATCTAACCTCATGTAACAAACTAGTTTTTTTCAATTTTGCCATTTATATTCTGCTGTGATTTTTCCCACCGCTAGATGGACTTGCCGCAAAGCAGCGTTCCAATTGGCACGTTAAAATGGCGGCCCACTAGCCATTTTTATTTTCTCTCTTTTTCTCTTTCTTTTTTTTATGTTCCAGTAAGGCGCTTGCGTTTTTGTTGTACAATTCGCTATATACCCACCAGCCAATCAGGGGCGCCCGCTTTATGTCCTTCTCATCGACTCGTAATGCTTTTTTGTCGGGTCAACTGAGGTCGACTGCAGTTGCTGCTGTTTTTTAATACACACTTTTGTACATAATAAACACTCACATTTTTTTGTATTTGCCTGAATGTAAATTTTTGCAATGGTAATCGTTTTTATCAACAAAAACCGGTAAAATTTAATAAACCGGGAATCTTGTTTGCATCAAATGATGATGCAGCATCAACAAAACACTGCTGTGGTCTGCAGTGGAAACGGTGACAGGGCAATAGTTTCCCTGATGTCCACTACATCGGTTCCTCAAAGTCAATCGAGACCATCAATGATGAACTCATCTTTTTTTGCTGGACCCAACTCACTTTTCAACTGCTGCAGATTTTGGTCATTAACTCCAGGCCCTCAGCAAAACTACCACAATCAAGTCAGCTGGATGAAACCGTTTGGCAGTGAACGTTTTCGCGTTGTATCCATCCTTTTAAAGCTTTTGATCGGCTGCGTGCTGCTCAACCTGCTGCTCACATCGTGGATTATTGTTTCGTTGCGTTTGCATAAGGTTTAGAAAAAACTTTTGTTTGTAACTAATTTGAAATTAAAAATTTAAACTTTTTTAAACTTAGAACACCAATCCTCTTCGTTACGGTAGTGGGCAAAGAAACAGTAACACTCGTCGCACACCCGTTACCTTGTCCATTGACGGATCGCTGACTGCTAAGCAGAATCTTCAAGTGAAAAACATTGAAGTAGCGAACGGAGGCATCTTTGGAGTGGCTTCAACCGCAGATCAACTAACGTTGACAACAAGAAAAGATACTAACAATCAATCCTCTTCGCTTGATACCAGCAGTCATCACCAGCTTCCACAGAGCATCACTCTGTCTGGGCACGCTTTTGAAGTGAAAACGACCAACTTTGAGGTGGAAGAAAACGGCGCCACCACTTTTCAGCTGACACCGACGACTTTGAGTTTTGAAAGCGGTGTAGATCAACAGCTTAAGGCCCCGCCGGGCGGTCTTCGACTGACGGCCAAACTGGACACGACTGAAGTGCGCTCTGATGCACGACATGAGTTTAAGTAAGATTTTGCCTTTGTTTTTGTTATATTTTTCAGATTTTAATTTTAAAACACACATTTTTTACCTAGCATTGAATCACGAACTGGCGCCCTTCAGCTTTCCTCTCAGCAGGCAATTGAGGTGGAGTCGATGAGCAGTGGAGATTCACCCTCAACGCTAGTGAAGTCCTATGATGCACTTCAGTTGAATGTCGTTAGTAGTGGAGGTGGGGATGATCAACATCATCTTCACTTTGACAGTGCCAACGTTCAAATGGGCCATCTTCGAGGTAGTGGGGGTGGACAACATTACGAGGAACAGCAGCATCATCATCATCAGTGGCGACACCAGCACCATCACCACCAGCAAGGCCATCACCAAAAAGTTTCTGGTAGTGAAGAGGCGGCTGCCTACCAGGTAAGTTGAGGAGTTACTTCTAACCCTCTTTTTGTTGACGTTAATCCATACATTTTGCTGTATATTTATTCTTATTTAGCTTTGCGTCTGCGGCAGTGGCCATCTGTTTGCCACTACAGTTGAGGGCGTTTGTGAGGCTGATCAAACCGTTTGTGCAAGTTAGAGACACTATGGCCAGTTTGCCGATTCAAAAAATGAAACACAGTTTTAAATTTTAAACTTTGTACTTTAGTAGTGTGTTATTTTCACAATCAAACATTGAATAACACAGATACATATCAAATTGTTTATCATCAAATGTCCAGCTGGGCAACACAAACATATTGACACAACATAATCAAAATTAACAGCGTTTGTACTGTGTGGCTTGTACTCAAAGATCAAAAGTAAAAGTAATAGTGTGATAATAACTGTTGTTGTTTGTCTGTGCATTGAGTATGCAGTTTGTGGTGTAACAGAAAAATGTGGCTTCATTTACGTCCATTACGAAACTTGTGCGAATTTGTGTGATAGTTGTAATTGCAGTTGTTGTAATTGTTTCTTCCCTTTGACTGATTAACCAGTGCCCAGTAGTTTTCAATTGCAACTTTATCTAACAGTGCAACTTTTTTCAAAGTAACGCTGCTTCCCAAGTGAGCGTTGAGTAGTTGCCGAAAGTTGGTGGCTGGCGCATTTGTGGTTGATTCCCTGTCGCCGTCGTCGTCCTTCTTCTCATCGCCGTCATCATTCAGTACCAACTTTGCTGCCGATTCGGCGTCGTGTGTGCGTATGAAAACAGTCAACTGCATTGATCCATCCGTTTGAAAGTGAATGCCGTGCTCACAGTCAATGAAAGCAATGTCAGAAGGAGAAGGTAGCGGCGGCGGTAAAGCACTGTTTGGATCGTCAGCTTTTGAAGATGAAGCAGTCTCGAAGAAGGTACGAAGATTGCGTCGAATGCGGCCAGATTCAATTGCCTGCGCCTTGTTTGTTTGCAGCACCAGCTGAACAATGTTAGAGCAGATGGATGCAGACGTGCCGGCCCCTTGTTTTGACGGTGAAACTTCAGTGTCGGCGTTGGAAAAGCTGCACCTTTTGCCTGTTTGGCCAGTCCGCTTTAAGGTGCTGTTTAAAGGTGCTTTTTTCCTTTTTTGTTGTTGTTGTTTTCTAGCCAAATCTAGATTCACCAGTAAATCTTCACACTGGTAGTTGTTGTTCATGGAAAAGTTGTTTGTTTGGGGTGCGACGCTTCTTTGTAGTTTCAGGTAGCGATTTTTGTACTGATTCCAGCTTTGCTTTGACATGACGCGCAATTGATTTATGCTAAAAGGGCTTTTCTTAGGCATGGCTAGTTCTGCTAAATTGCCTTTATTTTCTTTTTCAGTTTCTTTAACATTTGTTACATTATCAGTTTTTCCATCCACTGATGATTCCACTTGAAACTGAACCGACTTGACCTTTTTCTGATTTGTTTCCGACAACGAACCCAAGCCATTTGTGGTATTCTCTGCACGTTGTGAAACGTCAACGTTTGAATCTTGTTTGCGCTAAAAAATTGTTAAAAATGAGTATTAGTAATTAGACAATTTATGCTTTGCATTACGAAAATAGCATACCTTTACACCTTGTTTTACACTATTTTCATCAGATTGCTGTTTAGGTTTTGAAGGTGCATTTTCGGATTCATTTGTTGAGGTGCCAAGTTTGACGATATCACACGGTTCAATAGCAGTTTCAACTTTGTTCTCATCATTGCCAAGAGTGGAAGTTGTATCGTTCACCGGTATTGGCTTCACTAATGCTTCGCTTTTTGACAACTTTTTAAAGTATTTCACAGCTCGTTCTACTGCCTCGTTTTTGGCAAACTCTACAAAAGCAAAGCCCATCAGCTGCTTTGTGCCCCTGAATCGAGGCGTCCGAATGGACAAGACGGTGCCGTGTTTTTCAAATGCCTCCTTTAGAAAGTCGTAGATGTCAGTTTCATTTTCTTTGCTTTTTCCGCTATCATTTGATAGAGGCTCATTCTCTGAAGCAAGCGCTGCCTTTTGCTCAAGTTCGAGCAGCTGATCACTGGTGAAGCCTTCCACGTACACGACACGATCGTTCACTCCGCTGGCTTTGTCATTACTAAACGGCTCACGTCGGGCGATGGTTCGGTTTTTCGCATCAAAGAGCAGGGCCGTCCCGAAAGCAGTCCACTCTTGTTCGTAGAGGAACGCCCGGTAGATGTCTTCATCCTCTTTCTGTTGTTCATTACTGTTTCGGTTGCCTAGTAGATTGGCGATTTTGTTGAAGACGAGAAAAGCAGAGCAGGGCACGGGTCGGCAGCCGCTGAGGTGGTCCGTCGATCGAGGTTCAAGTGAAGAGTTAACCGGTTCACCATTTGATTCATCATTCGGCTTTGCATCACCACTATTGCCATGTTGATCATCTTTTTCTGCATTGGTTTTAGTGACCTCTTCCTCCTCCTCCTCCTCCTTTTCTTCGTCAAGCTTTCGCTTTTTGCCCCCCATTTTCAGCTGTTTCTTCTCTTGGTTGCTGGTCTGACTGTTATTGCCATTACGATTACTTATCAGCGCTTCCTCTTCTACGCCGGCCAGTGAACGCATAAATCGATCGTGGCGCAAGTTAGCGTCACTAAAGTAGTAGGCAATCTATGGGTTGATAAGCAAAAACAAAGTTTAGTTGATTATGAAAGTTTAAAAGTAGTGCGCTGATGTTGCGTCACCAAAATGACATTGTTATCCAGCCATCCGTTACCTGATCTCGAATCTTAGCGTAGTGTGCCTTCTTTCGACGACGAGCTCGGCTACGTTTGGAGCTCGACGTGGAGGAGCCCGATTCTTCGTGGTCCTCCGTAGAGCCTCCGCTCTGTTCACCAGTTGAAGCTGATGCAGATGATGCCGATGAGGCAGTCTCGGCGTTCTCCGCCAAATGCTTCTCTGACCGGAGGTTGTCCAGGTTATCAGGCACTGGGACGGCAAAATCAGCAGCAGCAGCAGCAGCGGAAACCGTGGACAGAACGCCCTCAAAAGTGGTCAGCAGCGGCGGTGCAGGCGACCGAAAGGGTGACGAGGTGATTGGCCGCTGAGGGCACTCATACTCATGCCCCTCCGTAGGCTCAGCCAAATCCATGCGCCCCAATTTGGTGGGAAAGTTTTCAAATGAACACTAGAGAAGGGAGAGAAAGTAGGAGAGAAACAGAGAAAGAGAGAACGATGCACAGAGAAACGTGCAAGCCAGCACTGCAAACAGGCGGCAAAGTTTGTGTGTGTGTGTGTGTGTGTTGCTTTTGCTTTTGCAAACTTTGCAAACTGCTGTCTTCTCGCAACGACTTTTCAATGCAAAGCAGCAGTGGCAGCACTGCGCTCTGCACCGTTTTTGGCTATTTCTTCTTCTCTGGCAGGCTGCTCGAGTGTGTTTTCTTTACGGACTACTGCTCAAATCGCTAGATGGCGGATGCTGTTTAAAGTGTGGGGTTTTTAAATCCAACTAATTGTACATCAGTTTTTCAGTAAATGCTGCAACATTTTGTATTTTATTTGGTAGCATAGATAATGTATAAAACCGATTAGTTGTTCAATTATTTATTATGTACAGAACAAAAAATAATGAAATGAAGAATAAGGCACAACGAGTGGAGAAGAGTGAGTGTAGAGAGTGAAAAGTCTTTTTTTCTCTAGTTTGTAACAAGTAGTGTGATTGTTGGTTGTGGCTTCTGATTGTCTTTGAGTGAGTGAGGAAAAGACACAGTGCTGACAATGATTGGAAAGAATAAGAAAAGTATTGTTGGGTAATAAAAACAAAAATAGTGTGTGTTAAAGTAGTTGATCTCAATATAAAAAAGAATATGTATTTTGACACTAATATTGGTGTTTCTAATTTTATGAATGAAAAAGGGAGTGGAAGGTATCACAATGAAAAAGAAGGGAAAGTAGCGGTGGTGATGTACAGTAGGAAAGGGCAAAACACCGACAAAAAGTAGTAGTTGCACTAGAAAGTATAAAAATGTACAAAAGAAAGGAAAGAATAAGAAGTGTGGAGTGAGCAAGATATACAAAAATGGCCAAGTTGTGTGTGTGTATGGCAGCTAGTTATAGTAATTACAAATAATTAGATGTGACAAAAAGAGCATGTGGTTAGAAACGAAAGATAGAAAAAGTAGTTTATCAAAGCAAAAAGTGTGCGTCTAGGTGCAAAAGTAAACTTTTCAACTAAAAATGCACCTGTTTGGAGCAAAAGCAAAGCACAGAGGATAAAAGCTGTCACCAGTTGTAAGAGCAATGAGGTATGTGATATGAACAGATGAGGCAATGATGATGAAATGGCAGAGACTGGTTTTTCTCAGCTAATCGCAAGTATTGCTTCTTGGTCATCAGTTGTGTTTCACTCAACTTGTGGTTTGTCGTTGTCGGCAAAAATGAAGTAGAAAAAATGAATAAATATTTCAAAAAGCACCCGAGTGACCAAATGGTGTAGTTGTGGAGAAAAAAAGGTGAAATGAGGTGGGAAAAAAGTGTTTGAGAATAAAGAAAGAATGAAATGATGGGAAAACCAGGAAGGGTTGAGCACTTATGAAGACTGCACCGGATAGCCCTCCTTGACCATCATCACCTCTCGCTCCAGATGATGCTGCTGCTGCTGATGATGATCATCCTCCTCATCCTCAAAGTCACCGTTGATGCTGGTGATGGTCGTCGAGACGGTGTTCATCACCGCATCATCGTTGAGGCCACCGCCGCCGTTGATCAGCTGGTGCATCTGCTTCTCGGTGAGGTCATTCTCGCAGAAGCTGCCCCCAATGCCGCCGCTTTTGAGAGTGGGCGTGCGAAGGCGGTTCTGTTTGGGGTAGCTGTCACTGCCGCTGCCATTGTCCAGTGGCAGCTTCTTCACCGGCTTTCGCTCGCACAGGTACACCGTCAGGTGGATGATGATGAGGATGGTCAGACAGAGGAGGCAGCAGACGAGGTTGAACCACACCAGAATGAGCGGGTTCGCCTCGATGTACTGCCCCACCAGCGAGGGCGACAGAGCGGCGGTCAGACCGCCGGCGAAGACGAAGACCGAGCCGATGCGATTGGTGACGCGGATCTGGTGCTCGAGGAAGGCGTAGATGGAGGCGTAGACGGAGCTGAAGCCGACGCCGAGGATGGCATTGCCCACCCAGAGCATCTCCACGCTGGAGTTGGCGTAGAGGGCGAGGATGATGGTGCCCAGCAGCATCAGGGCGTGGTTGGAGTAGAGAATGGTCTGCGGACGGAGCACCATCGCCAGTGGAATGGACAGGCCGCGACCGATGGTGAAGGCGAGCGCCGCCGCGGAGGACATCATCGCCGCGGTGGAGGGGCTGATCTCCAGTTCGGTGTTGACGACGAAGGTGGGCAGAAACTGGAGGTGCATCTGCTCCATGCCGACGAAGAAGGTGAGGAACATGGAGCCCATGGTGACCAGCCAGATGGTGAGGCAGGGCGGCGACTTGCGCTGGTACTTCACAAACTCAGTTAGATCACCTGGTTAAAAATGATTAGAATCAAGTGCTAAAAAAGTTAATTAAGAGTTGCCTACCGTTTTCAATGCACTTGACCGTGCCGTCGGCAGGACCGGTGGTGGCGCCGGCGGCACCCTTCTTCTTCGTCGGCGGCTGGTACGGTCGGTAGTAGTAGAGGAAGAGGACCACCGCCGAGCTGACCACGGTGATGGTGCCCGCAATGGCGTACGGAATGTAGATCAGAAAGTCAATGGGGTCAATGGCGTGCAGGACGGCGCTGTCCACCAGCATGCCGTCCACTTCGGAGGCGTTCAGCAGTGTGCCGGCTGCGGTCTCATTCAGACTGGAGATTAGACGCTCGGCAGAGGCGAGAGTGGCCATAGTGGTGGGCGCCACTGAGCTGGGCGTCGAGGTGACGCCAGCCATCACTGTCAGTGCAGAGCTCTCACCAGAGGTAGAGGAGGAGGAGGAGGTCATTGGAACGCCATGGGCGCCACTGTGAATTGACTCCGAGGAGAGGAAGGGCTCACAGATAAGTGGCGCCACAAAGGAGCCAATGCCGTAGGTGAAGTGAAGCGCCTGCATGAAGGGGCCACTGTGGTGAAGAAATGTGATTAGTTTTTAAGTTGCTTTAGTTTTAAGGTCTCTTACCTTTTCTCCTCCCAGATCTCGAGAATCCAGACGTTGATGGCCGTGTCAAAGGTGCCAATGGAGAAGCCGTTGACACTGGCCAGAATGAGCATCTGCGTCATGGTGGTGCAGTGCGGAATGATCGCCAGTGTGACGCCCATCAGCGTGAGGAAGAAGACGAAGGCCAACTGGCGGTTGACGTACTTGAAGGCAAAGCCACCTGAAGCACAAGTTGACATTGTTAGGTATTGTTTGTTTCTGAACAGTTCAATTCAAGGCACTTACTGAGAGATCCGCATGTGTAGCCCGCCGAACGAGCAGTGTAGATGAGGGAGATGCGTTCGATGGTCGTCTGAAAGAGACCGGCCAGCTCGATCAACGTCGGTCCGACGACGTAGAAGTTGACGCCCTGATTTGGTTTGATTTTGAAAAGGGTAATTTGATGAAAAACGAAATAAAAAAGTAATAAGTTAGTTAATGTGTACTTAATGTGTGTAAAAGAGTAGAAAACTTTAGAAACAATACTTACATAGGCGAAATAGCAGAAAAACAGTGCAAAAGTGAGCACATATTTGTACGTTTTAGTCATGGTGGCCATGATAAAGCTTGAGTTTGAGTGGTGGGGTTGACTAAAATAGGACGATGATGATGAGGAAGAGGAAGGGAAAGCTAACCGGAAGTAAATTCAAATGCGGAAGTGAATGACCAGAAAGTGTGCCTCGAAGAGTTAGCTGGTTGTGAGATCAGACTCTTTTCAATGGGAAAGTGCACCAATGTACGGTGAAAAAGATGTGAGAGAGCAAGTGTTGACTGCCGTACAACAGCAGACGCCAAAGAAAATTCAAACTGCTTCACTTGGCGCCAATAAGGTTTGAGCTGCTAGCGCTACCAGAGGTAGTTGCGGGGTATATAGCAATGAAAATACTACTACTTGCAAACGGCTGTTGGTGCTGCTGAACTGCCGAAAAGTGTCAAAGGTCAGAGGGAGAAGAGGTGCCAGCAGTTGGTGGTGGTGATGGTGGGTGTGTCAATGCAAAGGCCACTTCTCTTTTGCACAAAGAGAAAGTGTTGGAGTGAGAAGGTTTCCTGAAGACTGGAGGTGCTCATTCGTGCAGCAGCCCAAAAACCAAAGTGTGAGAGAGAAAAGGGATCAGTTTGGAAAGAGAAAAGTCTCCGCAAAGAAGGAAGAAAGACAAAAAGAAGTCAGGAGTTCAAAGTGAAGTGCGGGTGAGCCTGAGCAAAAGGTTGGCAGAATTCAATTGCGTGAAGAAGGGAAAGATGCCAGTGACAAGTGCCGATGAATGTTCAGCAGAAAGAAATAGAGAAGAAAGAAAAAGAAGAGTAAAGACAGTGTGAATAAATATTGAAGAGAGGCTGTGCTCGCAGGAGACTACGGCAAATTAGTTTGCTGGTGGCATTTGCGATGGCCCCTTTTATACTGCCTCAGCTGCTTCGGTTGAACCGACTGACTGACTGAACTGCCGCCGCTGCTGCTTCTGCCACTGCAATCGTGCTTTAGAGTGTCGTCTGCTTTGCACGGCAGTTGTACACACACACACACACACACGGGGCAGACGGTGGTGCTGCCAATTTTTTTTGTCTGCCGCTGCTGCCACTATCTTCAGCGTTTATCACCCCTGGGGTATTATGTGTGGTCTGCTGTCTCCACCACCAAGACGACCACTCCTCTTCTCTTTTTCTTTCTTCTTTTTTTCTCTAACCTCGGTCACCCTCAGAGACTTTAGGCTTCACTGTGTGCTTTTTGTCAGTGTGATGCTGTTGTTGCCATCCATTTTTTCTAGGGTTTGACCATTTTTTTCTGGCTCTCAGGAGTGATTGTGAAAGAGGGGAGGAAGACAGTAGTGGTGGTACAGTACCTTGTGGTCACAGCAGTGACGATAATCAGTGACGACAGCACCCTGAATCTGCACCTATGGGGGGCTGAGGGTGATCAGCACGTGTGCGGCACTGATCACCACCAACACTGTCGTCATTATCATCATCAGCAAAGTGCTGCTCCTAATGAGCATGAAACACTGCATGAGCACCTTTCTAGTCAGCGAATTAAGTTTGACACAGCAGCAGCAGTGTCATTTTGGTAGATTGTGTAATTAAAGTTTTTCTTTCCGGTTCCAGGAACTTCTGGCTAAAACCCTTCAAATTGCTTTCAGTCACATCCTGGTAGTGGTAAACCCCGCAGCAATGCCTTTTGATATCAGCAAATTGCCCCCCTCCACTTCTTCAATCAATCATTATCACCACCACTATTACAAAAAGTACTAGAACTCTCCTTTCAATGTTACCCCTTTTCAGCAGTCGTCTTCTTCTTCTTCTTCTTATCAAGTCAAAATGTGCGGTAATGGTCATCTGTCAGCTGTCAAAATGCGCAATGGGCAAATGAGATATGAAAGTAGATAAGGAGGGGAAAAATAAAGATAACGCCGTGATTCCGCCGCCGTCTCTGTTCGCCTGTCTGTCTATCACTGTCTTACACTGTCCAGTCACACACACTGTCAACTGCCTGCTCAGCAGCAGTTGCCTGCTCAATCTCAATTTGGTGTCTGTCTGTCAGAGTCTCTTCTCTTTTCCTTTCGGCCGATGAGCAGATCATGATCGGGGATATGGTGGCGGTGGCCAGCTCTGACCGCTTCTGGGCAGTTTTGCTCATCTCCCCCAGCACCACCACCACCACCACCACCACCACCAGTAGTGGCCAGTATCGAGCTGACAATGTGTGTGTGTTTGCAGAAAACACTCCACTAATCATCACTGGGAAATGCTCGATGGCTCGACTGAGGGCAAATCAAAGCATCGTACTATTACTATAGTGTTTCGAGGTGCACTTCAAACATTTTTTCCTAGTATCTCCCCAGCCACTGTTGAAAGTATCAGTAGTAATCGGTAGCAGTGATGATGCTAATCTCTACATTTCTCTCTCTCTCTCTCTCTCTCTCTCTCTCTCTCTCTCTCTCTCTCTCTCTC
>JAALOO010000092.1_pt1 | contig 72893 bp, 60 predicted proteins | sample 7257641 | NCBI WGS metagenome assembly JAALOO01 (sample SAMN14085613, study PRJNA598686) | mite metagenome | biome: ENVO:01001000; feature: ENVO:01001002; material: ENVO:01001226; isolation source: single female mite from University of Michigan culture on fish food culture... ...
TTTATTAAAATTCTGAGATAGCCACATTGTGGCGGCTATTTATCTGATCATTTCACTCAAAACCCCATTCTTCTAAGCCTAGTATTTCTATTTAAAAGTCATTTTTAAAAACTGCCGGAAACAGATAATCCGCCATTTTAAATACTTCCGGTTATCTGATCAACTCAAGTTTGGTATCATTTGAAAGATGCCATTTATCTCGTTGTACTGGTAAAAACCGCATCTCGATATCTTTAACGGTTTAATTTGTAGAGTTAAAAATGTCAGTGCAGAGAGAGAGAGAGAGAGAAAATCATTTTTTTAGGGATAGGAGGATTACTAGTAGGATTGCAAAACCGCTACCAACAGCAAAAAAAGAGCTCAGAAGTATGATTGTAAAGTGAGTGAGAGAAAGACAATTAGATTACGCAAAAAATGTAATAATTTAGGCAGTAAACACTTTTGATTTGTTCTCTCTTTTGAAAATATACTGAAAAAAGAGGTTCAATTCTGATAGTGAATTGCTTTATCATGGAGGTTTTCTGCCTGTCTAGATTGTTTTTCACTCGCTCACTCACTTTTTTTGCTCAAAATTCAACTCTTTGCCAATTCAGGAGACGTCTTTCCTGCTGCTGCTGCTGCAAATCTCCATCTTCTTTATTAGTTTTTGCAAAAAAAGGGAAAGGAAAAGTTAAGCAGGGATGCGACATGCGAGTGGATCCAGCCAGCCAGCCAGCCAGCAGCATTCTTCTTTTTCTTTTGGTGGACATTCATTATTAATGACCAGAAGTGAAAGAAGTGGAAAGTGAAAGTGGAAAAAGAGGGACTAAAAGCGGAAGGGACGACGGGGATCAATATCGGAGCTTTTGGTTGAAAATAACTCAGCTCAGCTCAGTTCAGCTCTACCACTTTGCTTACTTTCTTCAGCAAAGCCTTCTTCTTCATTTTTGCCATCTTTGGTAAATTGTTGAAGGCATTCTTCTTAGTGGGCCAATTACTGCATCATTGCTGACCCTGGTGCACCAAAAAGAGCTGCTGAGCTCTTATCATTTATTTATGCATTTAAATAAAATGCTGCACTGTCTAAATAAATCGGAAAAGCAGCAGCAGCAGCAGAGCTAGCTACTTTGAAACAATGAACGAGCTTAACTAGCAACTAGTCAACTAGATGAGCTGTGGAGATAAATTCTGTGTGTGTGGAATCAGGTTCCAGGATCGTGTGCTTTTTTCTGTTTTTTCTTTGTTTTTTTCTAGAAAAAAGAAGCTTGTTTTGGATTTGTTTTGGGTTTGTTTTGCTAGATTTCTGGTGCTTTCTAACGTTGTTTTCTTAATTTTGTTTTAAAATTTATGATTTTTCCTGTAAGTTGAGCTCTGTTTGTGGGCAAAATCTTCTGCAAATGACTGTCGCCCAACTCTTCATTTTTTGTTGCTGTTGTCATTTGTTTGCTTTTTTCTGTTCATTTTTTGGTACAGTTCTTGTTTTGCTGTTGCTGCTTTTTCCTCCTCCTGCTGTAAGACTATACTCGTCACTTCCGGTTCTTCCCGTTCACTTATCGGTAATTGTCAATTGCAGGCAACAAGAAGGAGAATTCATTTTTTGTTGTTGCCAGCATTTTGTCAATCAACATCAGCACGCACACACACATTTCTTGGACAGATGATTTGATGGCGATTTTGTGTGTGATTGTGTGTGTCTGTTTTAGAAAATGTAACATCCATTTCTGAAACGAAAATGCCGTTTTCTTTTAAAAAGGTTTTCTACAAAACACACATTTTTTTGCTTTCTTTCAGTTAAATCAAACAGCCTAGAGTGCAAATCTTTTAGTGGTTTTCAGAAAAGTAAAAAGGGTTCATTTTTGTACAAAAAGAGCTGAAAAGCAAGTCAACCGTACAACGTCACAAACACAGTCGCCGCACCGGTGCAATTTAGTTTTAGTTTTAGTCCTCTTTTTGCATTCCTTTTTTGCCCATTACGTCGTCGTCGTTTTCTTCTTCTTCTTTTTTATTAGATTACATTAATTTTATTACCTCTAAGCAGAAAATTCACCTAACTAGCCTATCACTGGTTCTTCACATACTTTACTTCACTCACTCATTTATTCACTTTTGCCCTTTTAGTCTAGGGAAAAAGGTTTCATTTTGACCTGAAAACACTACTGAAAAGTGCAGTTAAATGTAGACAAAAAATGAGAAAAAAAATTGTAGTCAAATGATGACATCAAAGAAAGAGAGCTCAGTTGCAGAATTTTACAGAATCCCGCCAAAATATTTTTTTCAATTCTGTTTCTACCTTTTTTCATTCTCTAATTATGATCACGGATGTTTGCCTTTTACAACCTGCTCTCATTCTCTCATTCTCTAATTTACATGCAACCTAAATGATGCCCAGTTTCAGTCTCAGTCAGTGGCTGAATCCGGGCAGAATTTGTTTTCAGCATTTGCTAAAATGTAACCTTTTTGAGATGCGTCGGCGGCGAATTTGAAAACAGAAAAGAAATAGAGTAATTGAAGCATGCCGGTTGCAGGTGGCATTCCATTCCGTTTCCATTCCATTCCATTCTGTTCTCTTTCCGTTTTCGTGCCCTTTTCCCTTCTTTGGCATTCAGTTTGCTGTGCTTTTTAATTAAACGAGCTGCTTTCCATTAATTATTACTGCTGCTGCTGCTGCTGCTTCTGCTGTTATACTACTGTTCAAAAATGCCTTCTCAAATGATGTTTTACCTGCCTTTCATTTTGTTGATGTGTGTGTGTGCACTAAAACACCATAGTTTTTACTCATTATAATCATTTTACTTTCAGTTTTTGTCCTTTTTTAGTACTGAAAAAATTGTGTCTTTTGACGCACTTGAAGTTAAATTTAAATTAGTTTTCCTAAGTTGTAACAACAATGGTTCAGCTGGTGTTTTCAACAGCTCAATTGTTTGTTGATTTTTGTAGCATCACTTTCAATCAGAAGTGGAAGCAATCTCAATCTGAAAAATTTTGTTTGTTTTCAAATGCAATTTTTTTCGTATTTTTACTAGGCTAACTTTGGCCTAGGCAATTGCCAGTGTTGTAGTTTTTGAGTTATTTTATTTACTCAGCGTGCAAGTGTGTGCGATTTCCTGTGCTAAATTTTTTTTCTTGTAGTGTTCAATATTATGATTGAAAACTTTGCTCCTTCTTGAGGATGCTCTTCTCTGTATTTTATTTATTTGATAAAGTGAAAACTAGCCAGTTTTTCCTGTGCTCAACAAAATGAAATAAGTTTTTTATTAGTTAAATTTGTTTTTACAGTTGCAGTTGCTGCCGATGATGAGCATCGATTGAGAAATTTTATTTTTACAAAAAAAGTATCATTAATATTTCTTAGAAGTTGGATGTAAATTCATTTTTACGACTACTAAATTGAGTCTTTTTTAAAATAAAAAGATGTTTTCTGTTTTATAAAATTTAGCTTTTCTCTTATAATCTCCCATTGGATTCCCAGTGGCAGTGGGGAAATAGAGGGGAAGTCATCTAGGACAAGAAAAGTATCAAAAGTTTAGCATTGGCAGTCAATGTGTGATAACCGTCAATGATTCACTTTCACTCAGTTCACTTTTTATGTTTATATTATTACCGCTACTTTGGTGGTGGTGGTGGTTGTGGCAGGCAGGCAGGCAGGCAAAAAGTACAAATATTATTACCATTTTGTGTGTTATTTATTTTTATTACAAAATCTAGCTTATTTCTCCGGTTTTTGGCGGAAAGGTGAAACTTTCCAGTTTGAGCTGCTCGTTTGCAAGTTTTGCATTCACTGTTTTTGCCTTATGTTTCAGAATATTGGTCAAAGCAGGGGAAAATCATTTTCAGCAGTTGTACAGCAAATTGTTATATTTATTTTTCATCTTGAAGTGTGCCGCCGTTGTTTAAATTTTTACTTTATTTTATTTTACCAACTGCTAAACGGCTTTTTATAAGGAGATGCAAAACGTGGCAGTCAAAATAAGCTAATACCAACTTTGATATTATTCAATTTGTGTGGGATGCATTTTGTTTATTATTTTTTAAACTGAACAAAAAGTGTTACAATTGGGGTTTCTTTTAGTTTAAAAATAAAAGTTGAGTACAAAAGGTGCAATTGATTAGCCAGTGATTAGTCAAATGAGTGTTGTGAAATGCTTTAAATTTTTAAGGCACTTTAGTGTTTATTTGTAGTTAACTTGCTTCAACTTTATGTTAACTGCCAATTTTACGTCATTTTAAATGGTGGTTTTTTATGAGTGTGTGTGTGTTCAAATTAGTCACTTTACTGAAAGACAAAAACGCTTAAAAATAGCAACAGTTTTCTCTCCCGCCTTGTTTTAGTTTTTTAATTGCACTTCTTTCTTACACTGGTCCTTGTTCAAAATGTTGTAAAATTCTCTTTATTTGTTATTCACTTCACTTTGCCCTAACAAGTTCCAGCTACAAACAAAAAAGAAGTTTTTCATGAGTAAAAATTTATCACCAAGTCCAAATTGAGTTAAAAGTTGCCTGTTCAGTGTCTGTTCATCAGTGACCAGCTAAAGTGCTGATAACCTCAAGTTTTCTTTTTCATCACAAAAATACAGTTTTTTACTTTTTGTACCTTTTTGTTTGTCACTTCGTCTTTATTGACAGCTTCTTTTCTATTTTTTTGTAGCACTTTTTTTGCCCACTAACAAGTCAACAATTCTGTTTGTGCAGCCTCGGGAGAAGGAGAAATTGCAAGAAACTTTTTTCTTCTTTTTTTTCTTCTTCTTCAAAAACTTGCCACATTTGGCAGACAGTGAATAATAAATTGACAATCGCTAAACTCTAATTTAAATTCAACTCACTGCAGTTGCTGCTGTTAACTGAAAAAAAGTTTCTTCTTCTTTTCATTTTCTGCCTGTTGTTTTGTCTTTGCAAAGCAGAAGAAGAGGAAGAAGAGGTAATTGAAGGAAGGACACCCACATTTAGTTTAAAGTGAAAAACAGGCAAAAATTGAAAACTGAAAAGCGAGAAAGTTGATGGGCAATTATTTTCTACTGGTGAGATCAATAGTTTTAGGTTGAATTTTTTTCAACTGTTTTAACAATTTTTCAATTGCAGGAAACAAGATTGAAACTGCTAAAAAATGATCAATTTTTGAATAGCAAAACAGTTCAGTGTGTTTATACTTTTGTTGTTTTTTTTTCTTGAAAAACGGTTTTATTGATTCAGATGTTTTTTTTCTAAACAGTGATCATCAAACCCTTTTGAAATTGAAATTGATTTCAGCTCTTAAAATTGCTGGCATTAATTTAATTCAGCTGTACTCATCACTACCGCATTTGTCAACTCTGAATATCATCCTCTTTTCACCACCACCACCACCACCACCACGACTACCGTCATCATTCTTCACCTTTCCTCACATTATCACCAACACAACTGCCGTACACTTGCCGTACAAATCTTTCACCCCCACCTCCACCTCTCACAACGATATTAAACTCATCATCATCATCATCATCATCATCATACAAATTTTTAGCAGTAGCTGTAGTAATTAAAGTGATCTTCAAACATTTGAACACAAAACTCAAAAAACTGGCTGGAAAGTCGAGATCACCACAATTATATTATTACATCTTTTTGTCTGCTGAACTGAGCTGCAGCAGCAGCAGCAGCAGCAGCAAAAGTAGCAGCAAAAGTAGAAACTCGGAAAAAGATGAAAAAGAATCCTCTCCTCTTTCTTTTTGCAACAGCAGCAGCAGCCGCCAAAAGAGTATGCAAGGAACGAGGGAAATTCAGCAGCAGTAAATATAGAAGTGATACTGTTGAGGAGAAAAACGAGAGAGATTCGGCAGTGAACTGAAGAGACAGAATAGACAGAATAGAAAAACGAAGAAGACACAGTCACACTGAGGAGGTGATGCGACGGATGACGACAAAAAACGAGAAGAAAAAGAGGAGAGAATGGCAAAGAATCAGCCTGCAGTTGTCTGCCTGCATTTGAACATTACAGCACTTTTCCCCCAATGATTTGGCAGTGCCACTGCTGCTGCTGCTCCTGGTGATATTCCTTCTCCTCCTCCTCCTCTGTCGCCTGTTATTCTGTGCTTCTTTTTTGTTTTTTCGGTTCTGTCCTGTTCTCATCGAGCAGAAGCTCGTCCTCTCTTTCTCTTTCCCACTGTTGATCTCCTTCTTCTTCTTCGTTTGCTTCAGCATCAGCAGCATGAGATCACTCGTCACTAATCACCAGATTTGTGAGGGGATGATGAGGAGGGTGATGAATACCGCCAGAAAATGATGAGCATTATGATCACCTTTCAATCATCTTCCAATCAACGGCGGCATTTTTCCTTTTTTTCTTCTTGTCTGGCTGGCAATTATTTCCTCTGTTTGTTTCACCTTCACCAGTCTTGCTCAGTAGACTGTGATATTAATTACTCTAAGTGCTGAAAAAATTCTAATTCTTTTGTGTAAATCCCTTTTTTTCTTGTGAAAATGTCAACAATTCAACAGCTCAGTGAGCAGAACCTGTGTTACACCTGTTAATTAATTAATTTTTTGATGGTTTAAAAAATGGTGAAAAGATGAAGATGGAATTATTATTATTGCTCTCAATTTGGTGTTTTGCTACAAAATTTTTAATTAGATGATTTACTTTTCTAATAGTACAAGTCTGCTCGATCACGATCAACTCATTTTTTCACACACCCAAGTAATCAAACATTTTTTGTTTTTTATGTTTCAACACACACTGAATTGTAATTAGTTTTCACCTGTTTTTAATTAAGAAAGTGAGACTGTTGTAATCGGCAGACTCAATCGTCGTATCAACCGTGAAATGTAATAATTTATTTTGCTTTGCTACCTCTTCTTCAACCAACGTGTGTGTTTCTGTGTTTTTGCAAACTTTTTGCAATTGATTGATCAAGCTCAAAACAAAAACAAAACAAAAAGATGTGTTCATCATCTGTTTTCTGTCAACGGCAAACTTATTTTATTCTCCCTTTTTGTTTTTAATTTATTGACACCTTCTTCTTCTTATTCTAACATTCAACACTGGCAAAATGTGCTAATTAATCATCTTCAACGTTTACCTGCATTTTCTGACAATCTCTCTATTTTAAAGTTTTTGAAAAAAGTTGTTTCAAAAATAAACAAACAAAAATGTGACCACCAGAAAAGACCAGATAGTGATAAGCAGCAGCAGCAGCCGTTGACCTTTGTGTCAACGACATTGTGCTGTGTGCCTTTTGACTTCAACCCTGACTTTCAAGCAGGCACAAGCACACTTTATCTGTTTTATTGGCGTTATCAAGTTCAAAGTGGTGGCAACAGCAGTAGCATCAAAAGTGTGCCACTGTGTTTGTGTGCAGTTTTTTGTACAGCACACATTTCTGTACATCATCGTCTGATAGTGTCATTTTTTATGATTCTCTCGTTTTGTGAAGCAATTCAAGTTTAAAGGTTTTCTATCTTTCTCTCTTGTTGAGTGCATTTGCTGTATTTAGTGCTTTTTTTTGTCAATTTCGTCAAGCGTTTTCGTCTCCTTCCTTTATCTTTTGCTGTGTTTTTGCTCCTCAATGTTTGTGTTCCAGTGTTTACCTTCTTCTGTGGTTTGCTTCCAATCACCAATCTCCTCTTCCACTTTTTGCACTTCATCACCACCACCACCACCACCACCAACTTTGACCATCATCATCATCATCATCATCACCACCAGGACTACTACGCCTCTGCCATCAATCACCTAGGTCGTTCATCTTCATCACCCTCATCCTCCTCCTCCTCATCTTTTATCTTTTATCCTCGCTTTCATCCTTCATTTTCATCACCCTCATCACCCCCCTCCAAAATGGCCATGGCAATGCGAGGCCTCGGGGGCGGCCCCTGGGCGCAGTTGATGGAACGTTTTAAGGACCAGAAGAGGGCAGAGTTTGGCCGGTAAGTGGAATACTTTTTTTCAAACATTTTTCCTATTCAAAATCGGCGACGCATATCGTCCTTTTTGATGAGACACAATAAACATAACATAACACACATAAAAACATAACATAACACACATAAAAACAAATGAACCAAATGATGACAAATGAAATTATTAAATTTTTTTTGCTATTTTTGCTGTACTCATAAACCCACAAAAACACAATTCAGTAATTTACTATCTATAGATCTGAAGTACTTTTTTCCCTTCTAATTGCAAACCACTCTGAGGTTTAATTTACTCTCAAAATGCTCTTGATCATGATCATGGTGATCTCATCATCATCATCATCATTATTTAATTGCCTATTGCAGCTCATTAGCAGCTCAATTTAGTCGATTGTGAAAATGTGATGCATCTTAGTGCAAAGTCTTTCTCTTTTCCTTTTTTCCGTTATTATTTACTGCCAAACACTGAAAGCAGCAAACTTGTGCTTTGCTTTGTAGCCAATGTCGACCTTGTTCTTCTTGGTTTCACTTCACTCTCTGTTTTTTTTTCTAAATCGGCGACTTTTCTCCTCTCTTTTTTGTTCGCCTATTTATAGTCGAAGTTGTCGTCGTCGCTACTTCTTTTGAATTGACTTGACTTGGAAGTGGTGGTAGTGGTTACCTTGACTTTATGTATGCTAAGGATACTCTCTTATTTTCTTTCTCTTCTTTTTCTTTTACTGACGTCAGATGAGGAAGGATACTACTCACTACTGCTTCAAGTACATCACCTCGCCTAAAAACATGTCATCTGTCTGATTCTTCTTCTTCTTCTTCTTGCAAAAAATAAAGAGTGTAGGTCTATTCTCTCACTCTGTCTTGACAACGACACTTTGACTTTTAAGATTTTCAAGCAGAGAAAAAATTGAGTAAAAATGAGGTAGAGTAAATAGGGGAAAAAGTAGCGTGTGAACAAAAAAGCCGAGTAGTGACAGCAAAATATGGGAAAATCTGGTCACCATTTTTATTTGTGCTTTTTTTGGGGGCACTTCTACTTCTGCTCACTAAGACACTTCAGCAATTCTTCTTTTTTTAGTTACCATGAAAATCTCTTTAGGTTTGACGTTAATTACACTTTCACACACACTCAAACTGAAACTTGTTTAAGACCTTTTTGTTAGACAGAAGAGAGGTGTACACTTGTTAGAATAATAATAATAATACTGTACAACACACTGTACAAAAAAGAAAGAGATTGACCATCAGAAAAGGAGGGAAAATGTGAGAGATTTTTTTCTGTTGAAAGAAATCCTCTGCTCTATTTACCTTATTCTTTCTTTGTCCCCTTTTGTTCTGCTGTCGCCGTTCTCACGCACCTTTTTTTTCTTTCACTGGTCGTAAATGCCAACTGTGTGTTGTAATATGTAAATATAATTTTTGGAGAATCCTGGTGTTGTATTTATTTTCTACTCATCACATCAGTTTGTGTGTGTGTGTGTGTGTGTTGACAGTTTTGTGCTTCTGTTTTGTTGTTGAGTGGGCCTTACAGTGGGTAGACAGGTAATTCAGTCTGTCTCTTATTATCAACATTTTTATACAGGAGATTTCTTTCTCCATTTTGTTAGTTGTCAAAACCTTTTTATTTTTTGCTTTATGTTTAGGCTAATGTGTTATGTACAGTGCTTTTTATTTTTTTCCATTTTTAAACTGAAATTTCGATTACATGTTGTTTTTTCTGTTTACGAGAATGAGTTTAGGATCATTGTTTTTTTGTTTTGTACAGTTAAAATGTACAGCAGCTACCAACCAGGCAATTTAGAGGAAATCAATCATGAAATATTCAAATTTTTTTATTTTGATTCTCTGCAATGCTTTTTTGTAAGCAAATGTACTTTTGTCTTTTTGATAAAAAAAAGTACAAATCCTCAGACTTCTTATTCAATAATAAAAATAAATTTGAAACTTGTCAGCTCAATTAAACTTTGATTATAAAATTACTTTAGCCTTTTTTTGTTAAGTAAAACTATTAATTTGAACTTCCTCTTATCTTCACACTTTACGCTCACCTAAACGCGCACATCATTTTGGGTGTTGTTGTTGTCGTTGTCGTTGTCCTCTTTTCTAAAATGGCCATTTTTCAAAACTTTTCAATAGAACATGGACTGAATAGCCACACACTTACACAACAGACAAACACTTTTCAGTCAGGCAGATAAACACAATGTACAAAAGAATACCAAAGGTCTTCCGAAGACAATTGAAGTTGCTGCTGAAGAATTTTGTTTCAATAAAGCTTCAAAAAAGTTATTTCTAAAATTTAAAAAAAAATAGTCTTGATTGTGTTTGCATCCGTTGCACTGCAGCTGTCACATTTTGCTGTTCATTGTTTTTTTATTTTGGTTTTTCCGTTATGTTGCCTTTTAGTTAGCACTAGTTTTTATCTAAATTTTTTAATTTACAAAATTAAAAAGTTAGTTTGCCACTGTCGTCACCTCTGCTGCTGCTGCATCTTTTCTTTTTTCTTATCAGTTTCAATTCTTTGTTCAACGTTTTAAGGCAGCAGCAGTGTAATAAATCTTTTAAACTTTGTCGTTTTGTTGCTCTAAAGGTCAATCTTGGCAACAGATTTTTTAATTTTGAAATAGCAAAAGGTACAAATTTAACCAATGTTAGAACATTCTATTTGCAAAAGTAAATTCTGCACATCTTGTACAAAAGCAACTTTGCAATTCAACAAACAAAATGAAATCAATTTATTTTTAAATTTCATCGTGTTTCAAAGATCTCATATGCATTTTATATGCAAATTATTGTAGAGAAATTCTTGCCGTTTTCAGTAGAATCAGTGTGCATTTTTTTTATCACTAACTTTTTTTTGACTTGTGACATTTAATCGCTTTGAATCTATTTTTTAATGTTTTCAAATCTTTTAAATAGACACAAAGTGGTCATTTCAGTGTTGGACACACATGTGTGACCTCAATTTATTTTTTCAAATGTTGAACTTTTTTTCAATTTCTTTTTTTCCTGCTTTTCAATTACTCTTTTTTTCTTTTTTCTTGTTTCCACTTAGTTCCGTTGATCAGCGCCAGAAAATAAATTTTAGAAAAATTTTTGTTTGAAACCAATTTTATATTGAATTTCTTCATCTTCTTTTTAGACAAATGGCCTTTTTAGTCTTTTTTTTTGTCTGCAAAAACAAAGCAGTTGGCAAGTCTGTGATCGTGTTTGAGCATTCAATTGGCGGCCAATGGTGTATGTGTGGCATTTTCTGCCGGTCACTGTCTAAAGAAAAGTTTCACAGCAAAAAAACTGCTGTTTAGTTTTTAATGTCAATTTATCTTCATTGACGGTAACTTACTGTTTTTGCTAGATTTTGTTCCGGTTATAAAACAGACAAACTCAAAAAAGTAATAATTTAGTGAATTTTCAATTTTCATCTTTTTTAGCTAAAAAGTCGGCTAAACTTTATACTTTAGCATAATTAAATTTTAATTATCTTTACAACTTTTTACCGGCAAAAGTAAAAAGAGGCAGCAGCAGAAAAAACGGACAATTATGATTTCCAAACAGAAAAAAACTTAAAAAAGCTCCAAACAACCTGACAAACAAAATGTTCTAGTTTACTCGCACCTAAACATTTTTTGAAAAGAGTTTTTTAACATTATTAAAAAAAGTTTAATGGCCATGTAATGTTCTGTTTTTTGCATTTTAAAAAGTGAATTTGGTGTTCGTTTGCTCTAAACCGCAGCTGATAAAAAGCAGAGCAAGAATGCTGTATTTTTAAATCTTTAGCAGGCAAAAGTTTACTAGCACCAGCTGACACAGAGACAGCAAAAAAATTACCGCTTTTCAACTTGGGTAAATTTGGCTGCGCCGTTAGGTGCTAAGAATTATGAGGCTAGAAAGTTAAAATATTTAAATTTTAGTTTTAAAAAAATTTAAACAGCTGCAGCACTTTTAATTTTGGCCATTTATTTTGCAAGTGAAGGCGGCGGCCATTAACATCTTTTTACTCTTTTAGCTTTCTTTTTTTTCATCAGGTCGACACACTTTAACTTTTCAGGAGTTTTTAATTGAGTGCTAGTTTTTGGCTGTTGCTGCTGCTAATGTGTCGATTTAATACCAGTTTTTGCTGAAAGTCATTAGTAATTAGTCAGTTAGTTTTAAATTTTGCTTTAAAAATACTTTTCTGTTTAGCAAGATTCTTCTACCATTTTAGTAAGACAATTTCGCATTAATTAAAATTTAATAACGTTCATTCTCTCTTTCTTTTATTTACTTTTTCCATTTGCACTAATTTAGTTATCTTTTGTTGTGTTATTTAGTTAGTGAATCAGTGTAGTGTCAATAGTGCAAATGTCAAGATAAAATTTTTCATTTTGTACGTTTCTTAAAATGTCGTACAATTTTTGTACAGCCGAGTTGAGAACTTCTGGGATTCTGCTTTTGATTCTGTCGTTTCTGCTCAAATGGCAGCAACCCGTTTTACTAACGACATGTCTCCGGCCAAAAAAAGAGAAAAAGACTTTAGAACTGGAGAAAAAGTAAAAAAAGTATATTCAACTCAAACGAAAATGAAAAAGAAAAAGAAGAAAAACGCCATACTGAAATATTTAAATTAATGGTCAAAATGACGGCGGCGGCGGCGGCGACGGCGACGGCGGTAATGTGTGCAATAATGTGTGTGCAAATGTGCGTTCAAAAAAGTACAAAAAGAGAACTTCCATTTCAGAGTTTTGATTGCCGTACAAGGTGTCACTTGTCAGACGAGGGAGAGAGAGAGAAAAAAGGAAATAAAAGTGTACAAAAAGTGTACCTCAAATTGCAGCTGATAATGATGGTGGTGATCAAAAGTAGCAGCAGTTGAGTTCTGTTGAATTTGCTTTTGTTTTTGATAATTTTGCTTCTCAGTCACTTTATTTAACATGAACGGCATTTTTTTCCTTTTTTTGCCGCCATCATTATCATGACCATCATTTTCATCATCATTATCAGCTGCTGTAACTGTTCGAGTACTTTGCATATTTAAAAAAATTGCTGTACCAATTTTAAAATGGGAAAATTGCAAAGTACAAATTAGTTTACCCTTTTCATCAGCATCATAATCATCAAAAAGCTAAAGAACTCTGTTTGCGCGGCAAGGTAAAAGGGTAGTTAAAGTCTAGTAGTAATAGAGTAATTTTATTTTGGGTTTTGTTTCACCAAACTTGCCTTGTTACATTTGAAGCACATTTGTGTGTGCCTGACTGTTTTAGTTACACACAAGTTGGCAAAGTTTCATATGTTGTATGTTAATGTTATTTGGTGGGCAAAAGTTGAGGGCTTCTGTCCAGAGAGCTGTACTCTATTCAAACCAAGCAAAACTGAATTTTTGTATACACTTTATTTTTTGTTCTTTCACTTTGAGTTTAGTGAAACAGAGTTGAAATACAGAATCAAAACATGTTGTAGGTTTTCAAAAACTCTGGGCCGCAAACAGAATTCCATCTGTTTTCTGTTTTACTCTTTTTTTGGCCGAGTTTGAAAAGTCAAATATTTAAACTGCCTGGTACTTTTCACTCTACTCTAGTTTTTTCCTGCCCACCTTTTCATCTCTTTTTCTTGTCACTTTTAATTATTTTTACAACTTTTTACCGGCAAAAGTAAAAAGAGGCAGCAGCAGAAAAAACGGACAATTATGATTTCCAAACAGAAAAAAACTTAAAAAAAACTCCAAACAACCTGACAAACAAAATTATTCACACTTTTTATTACATTTTTTGCCGTATATTTTAACTTTTGCCGCTCATACAAAAAAAGAGAAAAAAATTGCGGGGTAATTAATTGCAGTGCAGTGCAAACTGCATCGCTAGACTGTTTTTTAAATCAGGCTACTATAGAATCACTTTTTAGCTACTTTAGTTTGGCAAAAAATGTAACTACTTTTATTTGCTTGTTTCTTTCTCTTTTTCTTTCACTTTGCACTCAAATTATGCCGTTAATTAATTCAATTTGGTCCACTCGTTGTCGCCGGCGCCAAAAAAGATATTTTTTGTGTGTGATTTTCCCAGAATTGAAGCTCAGAGTAAACAGCAGCGGCAGCAGCAGCAGCAGCAAAGGCACGTACAGTGCCAAAAGTGTAGAGCAAGGAAGAAAAGACCTTTTTCTCAATTTTCAATCATGTTGATTTTTCCTATATTTGGAAAATAAAATCAAAGTGCAAGTAAGAAGAAATGGAATGAAGATTAACTAGACGGAATTTTATTATTTATTTTTTCTTATTGCTTTCTAAGAAAGAGTTTGTTTATCATCATCATCATCTTCATCATTTGTTTGCTAAAGATTTGAGTTTCGAGTGTTTTTTGCTGATTTTTTAGATCTTATCTTACTAGAAAACTGTTTACTTCTGAAACAGGTTTTTTATTTTTAAAATGATTTTCCATTTTATTCTAGTGTTTATTTCTCTTTTTAGTTATTTTTTTCTTGCAAATTTACAAACTGCTGTCCTTTAATTTAGCACCTTTAGTTTAATTTGCCTGTGTATTCACTTGGGAATTGTATCACTTGGAACACAGCAGCTCAATGTTGACAGCTGCTGTTCAATGAGTGTGGTCAATGAGTGAAGAGGATGAACTTCCTCTTACTTTTGTTGTTGTTTGTTTTCTGGTAACCAAACTCGTTGCCGTTTTTTGGCTCATTGTGTGTGCGGACAATTAATTGAATAACAGCTGCAGCAGCAGCAACAGATCAACTGGGAATTGTGAATGTTGTTTGCTGTTTTTTTTTCGTTGTTGTAGTGGTGGTAATTGAATGGGGAACGCCATTGAGAGTATTGCCACAGAAGGAGATGCACACTCGCGCGCATTTATCATCTTTGTGGTCTGCTCCTCTTTTTGCACTTTTTCAATTATGAGAATTGTATTTCACTGTTTTTGTTTGTTTGTTTGTTTCTCTAAAGAATAAGATGTAATTATTATTTACAAGAGCAGCAGAAAGTGTAACATTTATCAAACAAATTCTTTTAGCATTCATCAGCGGTTTTAGTTAGTTGTGGTGGTTGTTATTTAATTCTTCATGTTTAGAATTTTTTTGTTTAAATTCATCTGTCATTCTCGATTCTGCTGCAGTAGATGGCGGTACGGTTTGAATATTCTAAAATAAAAGTTTTTATTTTCAATGTTGTAGAGCTTGAAACTGTTTCTGTTTTTAGTTCAATAAAACTTGTTTACAGCTTTAGGGGGAAAAATGTAAATGCGGGCGGAAATATCAATCAATCAATTTATTTGATTACACCTGATTTTTTCAGTTGAGTTGACCTTTTTTATCTTCAACTTTTACCTTTATTTTTCATTGACTACTTGAGCACTTCCTTTTCCCACTACTACCAACACTATTGATTTATTTTTACCTAGTGGTCGTTTTAATTTATTAACTTTTCCCAGATCTAAGAGTTGCCAGGAGTTGCTAAAGTGCTCATTTCAAATTAATAAACCGAAATGACAGCAGCACTCTTCACATACATTAGGGGCCTTACCTTGCTTTGTCTCACTGAAAGAAAAGAAGACACACAATTCAGTTCTCAGGCTTTTGAGCCATTTTTCTTGCCTTACTTGTCAAGTCCAAGTCAGTCAAGTGCTGTTATTGATTTCTTTCTAGTCCTTTCTCCCTCTCTTTCTTTTTGTTTCTCATTCATTAATTAGAATTGCCATTTACCAGTCAATTTAGGCAATTGTTTTTCCGTTTAACGGCAGCAAACAACAAAAAGAACTAGTGCAATGATAAGTGCTTTGTTTCTTGTCTTTCTCGCTTTTTGCACGTTCATTTCTTTTTTTTTGCAAATGTTTTAGAATAAACACAGATCCTAGACTAGAATATTCCTAAATGACACACAGTCCAGTCCCTTGGTGCACTTGAATAATTAAAAAAACTGTGTGGCCATTGTTTTGCCGGTTTAGCTGATGCTTGCGCTAATTATTATTTGGCGCAGGCCACTCTTAAGACGGAGAATGCCCATCACAATTAATGGCGTTTGCTTTGGGTACAATGTGTTTTGGGTGTTATTATTTTTGTTTTGAAAAAAATAGTGCTAAAGTTAAATTGGCATCATTTGTTTGCTCAATTTTTTTTATTTTTAGAATTCACTTTGCTGCAAATTGAAAAATGGCTATGAATAATTAAACTTAAAAATAAAATGTTTTTGTTTTTTTCAAAATTAGCTGTACAGAGTAATTCAATTTTTGCATAAACACTTCATTAATTTTTTTTAGTTTATTGTAAAAAACATTTTATTTTTAACACTCACATTTCAATTGCACTATTTTGGCATTTGTTTATTTTAATTAGGTTTTTGCTTGTTGATTTTTCTATTTTTTACTAGCTCAATTAAGCACACTAAAAATACCTTGTTTTGCTCTGGCAATTTGTAAATCAAGATGTTGTAGTGGCTAGGGCCCGTGCACTACAATGTATTTATTTTGGGCACATTTTTGTTTGTTTGTGATGAAGCTTCTCCTCATTACATTTTGTTGTTAGTACAAAAAACAGAAATAAAAATTGAATTTGTCTCATTTTGCCTTCTTCTCTTGTGTAGATGATTGCAAAACTAAAATCTGGCAAAAAAGCACTGTTTTTCTAAAAATCAAAATCACAAAAAATGCAAAATAATTGCAATGGCAGATCTTTTCTTTTTAGTTCCCCTTTCTTTTGTATGTTATTATACATTTCATTTTTCTTTCCTTGAAAAATGTCCAATTTCAGTAACATTATTACTTTTTCTAAAGTAGTAAAAAGAAGTTTTTTCTGTCTTTTTCAAATGAAATTAGCGCAAAAAATAAGAATGCAGCAGTCTGATGATGATGATGATGAAATATTTAAAAGCCCTGCAAGCTTGTTTCTTCTTTTTTTTTGCATAATTTGAGCAAAAGCGAGCGCAATTTTGTGCTTCATGAGTTCTGTGTAAACGAACTACTCATTCTTTTCAGTGTGTTCACAGAATTAAATTATTAAACAGAAAAAAAGAAAAAACATTCTGATACACACAATTTTTGCTAATTTTTGCTTTAATAACTTTTTTTCATTTTAAAATTTTTTTTCTGTTATATTACAGACAAAGCTTTTTTTTCTCAACTCGTTTAGCTATTCAAAAATCGATTATTTTGTCCCCTTTTTTTCGTGTTACAGATTCTTTCAAATTCTTTTTGCATATTATCTTTTCTTTCTCGTTTGCTTTGAATTTTATTGGATTTTCAGTCTCAAGAGAATTCACTGAAAACGACAGCTTTTCATTGTCACAAAATGAGCTGAATTCAGAAATCTCGTTCTCTGATCAAATACTTAGAATTGTCAGCTTTCAAATTCCCTTGTTTGCGTTTTTGGATCTTTCTCTGTTTGGTTATTTTTCAGAATTAACACGTTTGTCTTGTGACCATCTCTCATTGTGTTTGATGCAATGGATGATTTTTTTTGGTTTTAAAATTAAATGCAATGCAGCAGCAGCAGCGGTCATAGATTGTCATTTATTTATTTATTTACATTGTTATAGTTTGAAATGCTGTTTGACTAGCTGCTTTTTTGTTTTAAATTTTATTTACTTTAAAACAGCTTAACTACGTAGTCAATTTCAATGGCTTTTCTTTTGGCTGGATATTTTATTTAAAGAGGGACTTGTGGGAACTAAAAAAATATGAATAATTGTGTGCAAAGTAAAGTATAGTGGTAGTCAAACCTAAATTAAGCTTGATTGTCTAGTATTACTTAAAAGTCACTACTTTATTCTAGGTATTGAAATTCAAAACACACTGAATCAAGTTTTTATATTTTAAAATTTTTTAAAACAATAAGTTTGCTGAGTTTAAATATAAAACAAAAATAGTTTTATTGCAATGCAAACTACCATTTTTTAATATCAAAGATTCTGCACGAGTTGACGACATTTATCAAAAGTTCAACACAGTAAAAAAATGCTGTTTTATTTCTCAATTTTATATGTTAACAAAAATTTGCTCTTTGTAGTGCACACCTGCAGTTTTGTGTGTGTGCTAATTTATTGTTTTGCTTATTTGCTTTTGGTAGTTTTTGTTGTTGTGGTAGATTAAATTGAACACAAAAATGGCTTTTATTTGAGAAAAATACTGAGGCTAAACAATTGCCCGCACAGCAAGCGGTCATCAAGTTTAAACGCAATAAAAATAATAATAAAAACAAATTTTTGCACTGTAAAAGCCAAAATTTGTTAGGTTTTTCTCAGAGCTTTTTTATGGCAGAACTTTTTGAACATTTTTAATTTTTTATCTGTACTTGACCACACAACAACTGCTTTGGTTGAGTAAAATATCAATGTCATTGATCAAAAAAAAGCTGAGACGGAAAAACAAAGCACTTAATTTGCCAAAATCACCGTTTTTGAGCCTCAAAAGTAGAAAGGAAAAGCCCCCGTGTTTCCCTGTTTTCAATCTCTCTTCAATTAAAATGTCACAACAGAGCAGAGCAGGCCCTTCTTCTTTTTTTACTCACGCTCGAGCTGACCACACAAATTATAATTTAAAAATAAATGCCGTTCAGTGTGCACAGTCTTTTTTTGTCGTTTTATATCTAACCGCTCATTACCTCGTTTCTTCCTTTGCTTCACGTTAAAAAATTGATAATTTGCCGTACAGCCCTTCTCGTTTTGTCTTCTTCTTCTTCTTTTTTGCTGGGTTTGTTTTCCGCCATTTATCACGGCAGCAAGAGCTCTAATGCCACCGCCGCCGTTGCTTTTCAATGTCCTCTTCTGTCACTTTTGATTGCCGTTTCCAGTTGTCCAATGTACAGCGAGTGTGACCATCTGTCACTTGTACAATTTTCAAGTGCCGCCGTTTTCTGTCACCTAAAAAAGTAGAGATTTTCTCGGCGTCCGCCACTTCCTTCCGCTTCTGTGCTTTGCTTTTTCATCTCTTCTTTTTCACAGTTATTTTGCCAATGGATTGAGACAAACTCATATTTGTGTCGATATTAGTAACAGTAGTTGTTCTACTGCAGTTGGGTGATATATTGGCCTGACGGCTGACAAATGTGCTTTTGTCGACAGCTTTTTGACAGTGTTTTAGTAGCAAAAAGTTTTTCAAAAAGTAGCTGTTATTTTTTTTTTTGGTATTTACCTGTCGTCAATTTACTGATGACTGCTTTATTTTGTTTTTTCAGTTTCAGCAATGACAGCAACGGTTGCTTTTTACCTGTCTTTGTGTCCATATTATTTTAGTGATTAACTGACTGAAAATTGTGAAACAAATGCAAGTTTTGGAGCTTTGTTTGAGGGCAATCAAATGAATCACGAATCACCGAATCCAGTGTAGCTACCAAATAAGTTAATAACGGCCATCATTCAAGTAGCAGACTTTTTTTTGGTTGAGGGGAGAAAAAAGAGGAGGAAGGGACAAAATACTCGGAACTCGGAAGCCAAAAATAGCCCTGACTAAATTTGCAAAAAACACACACACACACACACATTGGACTACTTTTGTTGTTTTTTTTTCATTCAGCCAGTCAACTTTAACTAAATTAATGGTGCCGGTTTTTGGCCACTAGTTTTTGCACTGTGAAAAATAGCCGAAACAGTGTGTTATTCAATTCAGGGTAACATGTAATATAATTTGAATAATTAGTGGAAAAAACGAGGAATTTAACTACTTTGCACTTAAAAAGAGAAAAAGGGGAATAGTTTCGGGGGGGCCAAATTGATCAGAAGATCAATGGCGATCAGCTTACTCAGCTGGATCTGTTTGACTGTGCAGTTTGTGGTTGTAATAAAAGTGGAATGGAACAACTGTCGCCATCGCGACGACAGCTGCTGCTGCTGCTGCTGCTGCTGAAACTGAAAACGAGCCAATGCCAATCACTCTTTTTGGTGGTTATTAATATACCAGTCTGTACAACCGATTGACTTGATTGATCGAATTTCGACTAACTCGGCTCGGTTGTACGGCTAAAAACATGTGAGTGATCCTTGATTTTTTTGGTGGTTACAAAAAATAAATAAGTGCAAAAATAAGTTTTGGTTGATGTTGTGGTCGTAAATTACTGTTTTTGATAAATTAGTTTTTGAAAGAAAAAGTTGCTGATTCAGTTTTTGAGAAAGTTTGCTAGTTATCACTTGTTAGTTTTTTCTTTTTTGAGTGCCATTTCCTCTTCCGCTTATCTTATTGACATTTTTTTGTCAATTTTTTTCTTTTGATCAGAAGAAAAGCGGAGCACACATTTCCAAATTGACAAACCATTTAGATAGCTTTCTATCATCTCAAGCGCAAAAATTTTGTTTCTTTTGTCAAGGCACACTCTTTCTTTGAACTATTGTTCCTCACTTTTTTTCTTTGCACTTTTGTCCCATGACACTTCTTCTTTCTTTTGTATAATTTTTTTTCACTTGTTTTTGAGGAAGATTGGAGACTGAGTTTTTGTTGTTGTTTTCATTTTATTTATATTGTTGTGGTTTGCGGCGGCGACCATTTGGCTGATGACCTTTTTTGTTTGTTGTTTTATTGTTTATCTTGCCACCGGCAGGAACACCACTTTTTACCATTGATTTGTTATTAATTTTAGTGTCTTTTTTACTTTAAATAAAACTTAAATTGTGTTTTAAATTAAAAACAAATTAGATTGTTTAGTAAATTAAAATTTTTTTTTACAATTTACAAAAATTGATTGTTTTTTAATTGAAACATCAAGCGTTTTTAAACTCAGAATTAAATTTTTAAAACTCTAAGCTTTATTTGATAAATTTTTTATTGGTTTTTAAACTATTACATTGTAAAATCACGCCATTTGGTGGCCAACCAAACACAAAACAACAATAAAAAATAAGTGTCAACTGTGTGCAACACCACCAAATTGTCACTTTGCTGCTGGCATTGAATAAAAAAAGGGGGCACAGAATAAATAAAAAACAAAATAGCTCAATTGAAAAATTGAAAAGTTGACCACTACGACGACCCATTTTTCTCTTTTTTTGCCCCACGCCGCAACTCACCGAATGTATCACAAATTGAATTAATTTTCAACGCCAAACCAAACGTTCCTTCACGCAACTTTTTGCGGTTTTCAGCCACAAAAAAAACACAAAAGCACATCTTTACGTTTGGAGCCATCAATTTTCTTTCCCCACTGCTTCTTTGTTGGTGTTGCCCCAGCAAACACACACACACATTCTAAAAAATGCGGCTCAAACAAATGCTGCCGTACACAATCAATCTGTACAGTTTCTTTGGCTGCTGTGCTTTTCAATCAAATAAATCAAATTGTACATTTTTTTTGTGTTATCACCGCCGCCACCACCACCACTACCACAAAGAAGCACTTCTTACACTTTGAAATCTCAACTAAAGAAACGTTTTTATTATCTGGTTGTTTACTTTTTTCTTTTGTAAACTTAAAAAAGTGGGTAATGAATTTGCACTTTATAGTAAAAAAATAAGAAACACTACTTGGTTTTCAGGTCAGCAAGTCATTGTTTAAGAATTTGTACAAAAAATTGCAAATGTTTTTCGTGAGTGTTTAAGCAAAAAAGGTTGTTTGCAAACTTGCTTGTTTTGATTTTAAGTTGTTTTAAACTTGTAATTGTCAAAAACAGCACCTGTTTTCCTACTCTTTACCTGTTTTCTACCAGTCTATTTTTCAAACATTGCTGTTGTCTGTTTGCTGTCGTTTTTTATTTATTGCAACACACAGTCCTTGTCGTTGTTGTTGTTGTTGTTGTTGTTGTCTTCTCGCAGAATTCTCCTTCTACCAGCTGCCAAAACATTTTTTTCCCTTGCTGGTGTCTTTTCTCTCCATGCCTGAATTGCTCCTTGGTTTCCTTTGCTTTGGCTGTACAGTTGCAGTGGCAGCCACGTCTGTTTCCAGTCTTCAGTGTTTGGTTCTGTGTTCTGTTCTGTTCTGTTCTGTTCTGTTCTTGGTTCAGTTCAGTTCAGTACGGTTTGGTTCAGTCTGTTCTTGTTTCTTTCTCTCATTCTCTCTCATTCTCGCACTCTATTTTTTGAAACTCGTGGGCACAGCACAGTCGACACATTTTCCTGTCTTCTGCTTCTGCTGTACGACAATTTCATTCATTCACTCATTCACTCATTCATTTGCCGACTACTGATCACTACTAAAGTACCATAGTTTGTTGCTGCTGCTGCTGCTGTTTTTTGTCTGTTCATCGGTTTTGGCTCTTTGACAGTGCCTGTCATCAACGCAGTGAAACAGATTTTTCATTCCTTCTCTTCATCATTTTTATAGTCTTGTCATTGTCGTTGTCTTTGTCGTCGTCTTCGTCGTGGTAAAAGTTGTCGTCGTCAAAGTTTTCATCGTCAAAGTTGACAGCAGAATATAAAAAAAGTGTGGAGTGTTCTGTTCAGCAGTTTGTGTTTCTTTTTTCAACAGCAGTGAGCTCTTACAGTTTGATCACCAGTTTTGTTTTTTTTTCACAAGACTATTTTCTTCCTGTTACTATTTTTTCTGTTAAGTTTGATTATTTAAAATCAGTTTTTTATTTTTGAAAAAAATGGTTTTTGTTTGTTTATTTGAACTTACCTGCACTACCTGCCCGGTTCACTGGTCATTGTCATTTTTCAAATGAATTTTTACTGATAAAAATTTTGAAAATTGTGTAACTGAAAAAAGTTTTATTTTGCTAAATTTTTTTAACGTTGACACCTCGACGAATTTCTTCTTTTAATTTCTTTTTCATTCAATTCAAACATCAAATTGAATTTATTCGTTCTTTTTTGTCGCTCAAACTTTGTGTTTGCCTTTGCAGTACTGTTTCAGCACTCTAAAATGAACCAAAAAACACCAAGAACAAAGAACTTTCAGCCAGCCAGCAGACAAAGTTTGACAGTAGCATTCAGTGACAAAACTTTTTTTCAGCACTTCTTGAGACCTACTTTTTCCTCTTTTTTGTTGAATTGAATTGTTGAAATTGGTGACAATAGTGCTGATAAACTCTTCAAGTAGATAGGCAAAATCAAACGACGTATTCAAATGATTTGGCAAACTGGAATACTTTTTCAACCCGTTTTTTCCTTTAGTGCAAAAGCACTTTTACAAAAAATATGCTAAAACATTGAGAAAACAAAATGTTGAATAGAAAATACTGAATAAAATGAAAAAGAAAAAAGGAGTTGACGGAACAAAAAAAAGAAGATGTGAATCGATAATCGATAAATGCTCTGTGAAGTGATTAGAGGGGGCACCACAAAAAAAATCATTGATTTACCTGTCGTTTTTTGTTAATGGTGATCTTCTTCTTCAGCTGGCAATTTATTTTGTCAACATCGTCATCATCGATGAATTTTTTGTCTCTCCTGATCCTCGTCTTCTTTTATTGCTCTACGTTTCAGCGTCTGTGTTTGTCTACCTGAGCGCACGGGAAAATTTGAGGAAAATCACCATCGTCACACACATTTTTGTGTGTACTTTGTAATTGTGTGTGTGTGTGTTTGTTTTCAGCAGTATTTGGCCGCTTTTTTGGATCTTCACGTTTAGAGCAAACTGTGTGTGGGCAAATAATCCAGAGCAAAGTCTGCTTTTTATGTGAAATCTCTTTTTCTCTCGTTTTGTTAAATCTTTTGGTAATTACCAGCCTTTTAAGTACTACCAAGCTAAGTGTGTCAACACAGCACAGTAAAATACGCTGAAAATGCGACTTTTATTCTAAAGTGTGTGTGTCATTTGTGTATTCTTGACTTTTTTTCCTGTGACAGTGTCTAGTGATAAGTGTGTGTTTTTTCCAAGAGCTTTTCTGTTGAAAAATTTTTACGTCCTGTTTCAAGTGCTGAATCTATCTTCACTTTCACCTTTTCAAATTCCTGGAACACTACAAACTAACGCCTACGTCTTTTCACTCTGCATGAAACCGATCGATTCAAAGGAAAAAAGCTTTAAGACGAGCGCACTTAACTTCTTCTTCTTCTTCCTCCTCTTACTTTTCATCATCACGCCCATAAAAAGCAGTTACCTGGCAGTTTAAAGTTCAAAAGCGGTTCAAATTTAATGTCTGACTAGCAGGCAAAAAAAACAGCTGAATTACCTCTCTGAAAAAAGTCTCTAAATCACCCACCACCCAAAACAAGCTTAAAAATACCATAATAATAAAAATGAAACAAAAGAAAAAACCGGCATTATTATTGGCAAATCCAATTCAAACAGACCAACTGAATTGTCAGTCAAGTAGTGTCTTTTTTAAACGGGCAGCAGGAAGAAAGAGGAGGAAAATTGTACAGTAGGCCGGTGCGATTTGGTACGAGTACGACGACAATGACTGAAACTGTTGTTTGGACCAGGAACAGGATTCAGTGAATTGAATGTGAATGCCAATGTGTACTTTGTCTGCCACTGTGGGGCAGGCAGTGAAGCAGAACTCGAGGCGACCACCTTGGCAACCGGCAAAAAGCACTAGTAGAAAACAGTGGCCAATTTTTCTTTCTTCTCTTTCATTTTTCTCCTGATTCCTCTTCCTTGGCTCTTGCCCACCGGCCGACATTATTCTTTGACAGTGTGTCACCCGAGCTGCTGCTGCTGCTGTACAACAACGTTGTGTACGGCAGTGTACGGCAGAAACGAGAAAAAAATGAAAACAGAGCAGACGCCGGTTCCTGCTGTACAGTTGCAGCAGCAGCAGCTGATGACGTAGCTTCTGCTGTTGTTGTTTCTGCCGTATCTCGGTGAAGGACATATTCAAAGGTACTCTTCTGTTTTTGCCTTTTTACTGCCCTGGAGCACTTTTTCCTCTTCTTTGAGTATCAATCTCAAGAAAAAGCAATTAAATGGTAAATTGATACTGCTTTTATTGCTGTTGTTGCTGCTGCTGCTGCCGCTTTAATTACCGATCAAAATTGGGTCGTCAACACTGTTATCAGCGGATCAAAACGGGGACAAAAAATTGTTTTTTCTTCTTTATTACCTGATCACCTCCTCCTCCTCCTCCTAATCGCCTTAAATGAATCAGGCAAAAAAATTCAGAAGAAAATAAAGCAAACAAAAGAACCAAAAGATGGCCACCAAAAAGTGGAGCAGCAGCAGAGCAACTTTGGTGACCACCGGCAAGGTGAAACTAAAGCTAAAACCAAACGGGGAAAATAATAAAGTAATAAAACGCTCTGCTGGTCAATAAATTGGTGTTTGATTTTGAATTGAATCAAGCATGCCAGCCAGCCAGTCAGCCAAGCATTTATCTCAGTTTGCTCTCTAATGCGATTACTTTAGCTTTACTCGATGACGACGATGATGACGATGATGATAAGAAAACGATTTTTCACGCTAAACTGAAACTGAAATTGTTGCCGCCAACTAATTTGAACTTGCTGACAAAAGAAAGTTGGTGGCAGCACTAGTCAGCCGTTTTTTTGTTTACATCTGTGTACAAATATTTTTTGCTTTATCATCATCGTCCTCATCATCTTCTTCATCTTCATCTCAACTTTTTGATTTTCTACTTCGAGATTACCTCCATTATTGTTGGAAGAAATCATCAACCAAGACGACTGGCATATCACCATCATCACCACCACTATCATTACCACCGAAACCATCGGATTATCATCAGCTTATCATTATCATCATCATCAACACTTCTATTTTTCATTGTCAGCATAGCCGTTGATGCTGCTGTTGCTGTTGCCTTGCTAGTTTTAGAAGTATCTTCTTCAACCTCATCCTCATCCTCAACCTTCTTCATCATCACCACCACCTTCCGCCTTCAAAATGTTTGTCTCCGAGTTCGCCAACGCCGGGAACCTTGAATCAAGGGCAGCCAAGTAAGACCTTTTTACATTTTTACCTTTACCCAAATTTCTTTTGAGAATTTGTCCTCAATACACAACACAACAATACTACAGCATTTTTTGCGACATTTTTAAACTCTATTTTACCCACACAAAAACTTCCTTCATTTGACTTGTGTGTTTCGCTTTTTCCTAACTTGTGTCAGTTTGTTTGTTTTTAATTGATGGACAAAGACGGTGTGTCTCAAGTGTTGACAACAACTGGTACATACAAATTGCATTTAGCTAGCTTTCTCAACTCTTTTTTTGTACTGTGTAAACTCCCTCTGAGCCCTCTCAGAAAAGTTTGCAGCTGCTTAGAGAATTTTTACAAGAATCAAATTACATTCACTTTTTAGCAAAAAAAGTCATTTACAAAAACGCTAAAATAACAAAAAGTAGAACACAATTTTTTTCTTTATTATTTAGTCAGGTGCAAAACTATTAGCAGTTTTTTGTTGATGAGAAATAATGAACGGCAGGAAAAGAGGATGCAACAAAAATAATAATATTGTGAAAGCCACTTTAGTGCCTAAACTAGTTTATTTGGCTAATTCTTTTGCTTTTTTGTGTGTGCTCAGATATATAAATTAATCTGCATAGTGAAGCACTTAATTTCAGTCAGACAGGCACTGGCAAAGTTGTTTGCCAACGTTTATTCAATTTGAAGATATTCACACGCACGCAGCGAAAAAAAGACGGCCAAAAAGATTCAAATTTTGCTATTTTACCTCATTGTTTCTCTCAAATTCTGCCAAAGAGAAAGAGATTGAAAGATTCTGCTGGGTTTTTCCTGTCACCAGTAGTCAGATACAGCACTAGGAGCAATTTTCAATTATTAATGTCAATTTATAAATTATGTAGTAATTACAGCGGCAGTGGATAAAAACGGGAGGAAGGAATAGAAAGACTAAAACAGACAGAAAAACTAAAAATATTGGCCAAAAGGAGAGAGAAAAAACAAATAATTGAATTTTTCTTTCTTTTTCCTGTTTTACAAGCAATCTATTTTAGTGTTTTTGATTATTATTTGTTTGTTGATTACTGAAGATTACTGATTACTGCTGCTTTTGCTTCAGTTTTGTATTTATTGGTCAAAGTTGTTTTAGCCAAATAAAAAAATACATAGAAAACAGTTGATTATTAATTGCCGTCTGTTTTTAGCAGAATTGTTTTTGAATAATGACTGACTTTTATGAAAAATTTTAATGTAGAAGCAGAATTGTATGTGAAACATTAATTTCAAAGTTTGAAAATGCTGCAAACTATGTTACCTTTCAAATTATTTTCTTCGGTTCACCTTTACCTCAAATGAAATATAAGCAGTGTAAGTTAAGTGGTAATAAATTTTCACAGTCAAAGGAGGAAGAAGAAGATTGCGCTAATAAAAAATGTATGGACCAATTTTCCTGTTCTTGTGTTCTGTTTCTTCTTCTTTTGAATCTTTTGCAACAATAAATTGGCTCTGTGTGTGTGTGCGTGTAATCGAAGTGAACTGGAGAGATAAGACTTTGAGAAAAGAGAAGGAAAAAAGAATTGAGATGGCAATGAATTGAATTGAATTGAAAAAAAGATGATGGGGATTTAGTTTATTGATTTTTCAATCATCTTTATATTCTTCTTCTTCATCATCATTTTCAATCTAAGCCATGCCTTGCAGGCAAGGCATCTTTATGTGATTGCAGAGAGTTAACTTGCAAGATTTGTGCAAATGTTTTTTCTCCATTAAATCAGAGCACCTCTCTGCTCACAGATCAGCTTTCGGATAAATCTTGGCCCCTCTCTTTTTGTTTCAGTTTTTTGTCTGCCATTTATTATTATTTTAGCAGAGTGAGTAGTAAAATAAACAGGCAGGTATATTTTGTAAAAGTAGTAGTAGTAGTAGTAATCTCTGTTTTGTAGTATTGCGTGTTGCCAATTGCCCTTTTTTGCCCCCTCTCAGTAAATGGCCACTGCAATTTAGTTGTTGTACTGTACGGCAGCACTACACTGTACACTGTACAATGGGGTGATAAGGGGTCTACCACTTTCTCCTTCTCACTCGTTCATCCACTCGTTGTTTATCAGCTGACTAGAGCTGTCCCTGTGATTGAGGGACTGTACACTGTACACTGTGTGCTGTACAGTAACTGGCCGTACAGTAGCTTTCTAGTCCTCTCCTTCTCAAAAGCAAACACGGAAGCTATTTTTGTCCGCTGTTTATTTTATTTTTTGAGCAACAAAAGGATAAAAAGAGAGCCAGTCACCTCATTAGTCCTCCGACCTCAGCTGTAGTCAATAACATAACAACAAGCATTGCTCTACTCTACAAAGTGGAAAAGAATTACTTATTTATTGCGTTTAGGTTTATGTTTTGATCTGCTGCTGAAGCGTTTTAAAACGGTAGAAAATAACTGACTAATAGAAAAAATTTAGTTCAAGTTTTCACTGAATAAAGAAATATTTTTAGAGCAATTTTTAGTCAAAAGTTTTTATTATTAAAAATTGTTTCTTGTTAATTGGCATAGCTGCTGGTTTGGTGAAGTAAAAATGTTGGCGTAATTAGGCGCTAACCAAAAGAGTGAGCTTTGTTGTTATGATAATTTGAATAATTTGCGGTTGAATTTAGTACAGCGGCACATTATCGCCAGCAAGGTAATAATATCAGTTTTGCATTTTAATATTTAAATTTAATTAAGTTGAGCTCCTCTTTTCACTATAAGTTACTCTTTTCTTTTTTTTTCTTCTGTATACTAATTTTAATGAATGCAGTTTGCAATTCGTTTAATTAAATTTATGCATTTTACAAGCTGAAATGTTTTTGGGCATTTTGAGCCTAGTTTTTCAGTTATGTCTGAAACAAAGTTATAACAAACAATAACAACATTTAGCAATTGATCACCAAAAATGTAAATTAATTAGGTCGCCAAAAGTGTCCTGATCATCAAGTGCACTAATTTTTCTAAACTTGTCTGGTTTTTATTTTAGCCGTTTTGTGTGTTTGTTTCCTTTTTTAGAATCGGCAAAAGAAGCTGTACTTTGTTTAGACTGTTTTTTGTTTTTGTTGTAGTAATTTATAATTAAATACGTGAGACGAATCATCGATGTCTCTAGATGGTTTTCTCTGTTTTTATTTTTCTAATTTTGCGTCGGTAATTAGACTCGTTGTGGCTGTAAATATCTGCTGTTGCTGATGCTGATGCTAAGTAGAAGAGCCTTCCAATTAGCTTTTTTTCTCCTCTTCTAATTTGCTCTGTTTCATTGTGTCAAGCAGCTGATTGTGCTCAAGGGCAGTGTATATTTCCGTTTTTTTGCTGACTAATGCACAATTTTTTGGACTTGTTTGTTTGCCTGCGTCTGTTCTAAGTGCCCAGCTTTACTCATTTTGTTTAAAAGAAAACGATGACTAGGACTAAGACTTTTGTCTGTCTGACATTTTTCTTAGAAATTTAGTTGTGTAATTTTAATTGCACTCCTGCTTTATGTAATACAAGAACCTAAATGTTTCTCTTGTTGTTCTAGTTCTTGTATTTTGTAGCTGCTAAATTATTAATTGGCAGTAATTGAGATGATGATGAGGAGAATAATGATGGTGGTGATGAGCAGACGATTTGCTCTCATTAGATGTTTCCTGCTGGTTCTATAGAAATTCTGCATTCTGAAAAGTCACCATTCTGCAATATAAGATGGCGCTACCGGCGCCAGAATTTGCCATTTTATTCTGTATTTTATTCTGAATTTTTTTCTGTTTGCACATAATGATTAAAAAGATCTCTCTCTCTCTCTCTCTCTTTCTAATCAGATCAATCACCCTTGGCTGATCTAATTACGATTGATTAATAATTTACCATCTATCTATCTATCTACCGACACACACACACACACACTTGATCGTTTCACGCTCACACTACGCTGATAGTAATTAATAATTGAGCGTCGGTGGCAGTTTCTATTTTTCGACGACGATCACCCCTTTAATTTTTTTTGCTAAAATATGAAAGGAAAATCCCCAGTGAAGGTCATTCAAAAAGAGGAGAGTTTTTTGTTTGCCTTGATAACTCTATTCAGTTTTTTTGCTAAAATCCGTTTTTATTTTTTCATCTTTTCTTGACATTTTAATATGTCAGAAACAAGTAGAAAAGAAGAATCCGGCTTTTTGTGCGTGTCATGTCAGCCGTGTGCACACTCTTTTGAACGTAGATTAATTTTTGTTTTATATTTTGTTTTCTACTACACTGCTAAACACTGTCAGTGTTCGGACGGAAATCACACGCTTTTTACGTCTAATTTAAATGTTACACTGCAGAAAAAGCAAAATCTAGTAAGTAGATGTCAAGTTTTTTGAAAACGCAGACCTGTCTGCTTGCTTGACAGGAAGAATCTGCGTTTTTTTGCACGGGAAAATAATTAAAATGTTTTAAGAGGAAAAAAGCTTTTCTTGTAATGCAAAAAACAAAGCTGATCAAGGCTGATCAATGAATTCCAATTTTGTAGTTTTGTTTAGGTTTTCTTTTGCTTTTAGCAGTTTGAAAGTAATTATCTGGGCATCAAAATGCAAAAAATAGAGTGGCAATCTTTACACTATTTTTCCGTCTTTGTTTGCTTTTCGGTTTTATATTTTCATCTCCTTGACTTTCTACAATCTATCTCTGTACAAACACGCACACACAGAAGTTTTCACACCGTCTGCCGCATCAACTGTAATTTAAATCTCATTAAAGTGCAGTTGCTGTTGCTGCTGCTGCTGCTGATTCTGCTGATGTTCGTCCGTTTATTTTAGTACTTATCTGCTGTCTATTTTAATGTTCATTTGCCGCTGCCTCTGCTTTTAGGTTTTGTTTGCTTTGGGAGAGAGAGAGAGGGAGAGAGAGTGTATAAATGTCTTTGAATGGCTTGGTCTCTCCTCTTGCTCAGCTCGTTTCGTTTCATTCGACAAATAAGCTGCTGCTGCTGCTGCTGCTCTTTTCGTTCCTGTCACCGGCTCATTTTCACTTTCTGTCGGTCTCATTTTCTGATGGAATTTTCATTAGTCCGATCTCACTTTCTCAGTCTCTCAGTTTCCTCTCCTGAGCAATTTAATGCCCCGCTAAAGTCTGAGTGATCGTTTAGAGAAGAGCAAATTACACCGTTGCTGCTTTTCTGGTGCTTACTTTCTTCTTCTTCTTCTTTTTCACTGCAGTTGACAGTTTTGCCGCCTGTCGTCTTGTTAGTTTTTTCTTTTTCCCTCTCTTTTTTGGCTGCTAAATCCCTCTGCTTTTGAGGATATTGCTGCTGCTCTTTGGTACTTGCTCTTTATTTTTTGTCTTGTGTACGCTTTCTTACTCTCACTCACTTTCAATCTCAATCTCAATCTCAGGAAAGCAGCAGCAGTTCAGTTCAGCGTTCAGCAGCAGTTGCTATCATCTTGAAGACGTGAAAACGATGCACTTGATGCTGCTGTTGTTGTTTTTTCCGTTTTAGGATCATGTGAAATTGCTACGGCTATTTCGGAGTTGTTGTAGGATTCTCTCTTTATGATTATTATTTTTCTCGATTAGTTTTTTTGTGAGAGTGCTGAAGTGGCGCAAATGTCTGTTTTACTTTTACTTTTATTTATTTATTTATTTTTGTACGGTAAATTTTTTTTTAAAAACCGTTTGCTGATTTTCTGTCCTGTTTTATTTTTTTTTGTTTTTCGTAATCAGCAATGGAAACAAGAAAATAAAAGCAGGGGAAAAGTAAACAGAGTCAGCACATCTAGGTCAGCAGCAGCAGCTGCGGTGGTGGATAATATAATTTGCATTTTGGCCCCTCTTCTTTTTCGGTTTTTTATTTTTCTATTTTGCAGTTGGGTAAATATTCGATATACAAAGTAACAGCAGCAGCAGCAGCAGCAGAATTCGGAACAGGCAGACAAAACAAAGCCTTTTTCCCTCTCTAAATTTTGCTGATTTTTCTCCCAACGGAGGCAACAACAGCAAACAGCAACGACAGGCTGAAACAAAAGGCTGATTGCAGTGCTTTGTTTTATTTTTGATTTTCTGGTTTTTTGTTTTTTCTTGTCTATTACCGCCATCGTACGTGTTTGTTAGCTTGGCCTGGCCTAGGCCACCACCGTATTCAATTTACCGGAGATTTTATTTTTGGCATTTTTCTTTTTCTTTTTCCTTTTTTGTTATCTTGCTGGCTAAGGCTCCTCTCAGGGAAAAAAATTAGTGTGCTCGCGCACACTTGAGCTCAATTTGCTCTGTGTTGCAAAGGGCCCAAGAATGAATTTTTTTTCCTTTACTTCTTTAGCTTTCTGAACACTTAAGGTTTCCTCTCTAAAGGAAACAACCTCTTTACTCTTTTCTTTGGGCAAAATCAATACCAGAAAAAGAAAGAAAGAACACGCTAAAATCTAATCTCCGCCGCCATTAGATTCATACACTTACTCACTCACTCACAGTCACTTGCTTGCCGTTATGAATATGATCAGGGCTAATGGAAAGATTGTGAATGAGAGAATAAGAAAAGGAATCTTAAACTCGCCGGGTATTCATTTTTGGCCTCCCCTTTTTCTTTTATTTTCCCCTTCCAGTAAAGGGTGCACAAGTATCTGACAAGTAAGTTCTCCTGCTCTTTGATTATCATCTTTTAGATGCAAAAAAAAGTTATTTAGTTCTTTAGTTCACACCCTGTCACAAACTCACAAACACAGAGCATTGTCATTGTCACTTGCTGTGACACTAGCACCAAGCCGTTGTGTATTGTGTTTCTGAAGAAGAAGAAGAAGAAGTGAAAGGAGGAAGTTTCTTGAAAAGAAGGAGAAGGAGAGCTTCACACTCTCTTCAAATAACAAACAAGAGGAAAAGAAGGAAAGTACTGCTGCAATTCAAAGCAAAGTTTACTTGCACTCAGCACCGAGCTTGAGTCTGAATGCTGAATTCTGTTTCCTCCTTCACACACCTCCTCAATCTTTGTGCATCTTTTAGGTTCGGTTCTGTTCTGTCACTTCAATTCTATATTCTATCTACTATTCTTCGTTTTTCCTTCCCCCTCATTTTAGTGCACTCTCACTCTCATTTTAGTGTGAAGATTATTTTATTCAGGCACCTCTCTTTCTTTCGCTTGTTATGTGCTTGTGCCGCTCTATTTATAGCCCCTCGCTTTTTGCACACATATTCGAAGTGGGGACGACAACAATGCCTGTTCAAATTATGGCACTAGCAGACTGACTGGCTGGCTGGCTGTACTTGGGCAATTTGGCGCCACTTAGTTTACTTCTTCTGAGTCGAGGGAAAGTAATCTAAGAGAGAGAGAGAATGGCCGTAGATGAAATCATTTGCCAAGATATATCTGCACAGTTTTAGGGCAGAGGAAAGGAAAGAAATCAAGGGGAATATGAAGGTTAGAAGTGCTTTCCTATTGTATGATTGCTGTTTGTTTTCTGTTTGCTAATCTGCAACTGTGCATTACAGACATCTTTTACTCTTTACTCTTTATGATGATGTTTTACTTACTTGCTCACTTTACTTACTTGCTTGATAGTGCTGCTGCAGTTTTGCTGTAGTTTTTGCCGCCGCCAGCTGTGCATCTCCTGGCAACTGTTTTGCCATTAGGGAGAGTGAGGGCAATGTTTTCAGCAGCCTTTGGTCTTTTCAATGTCGATTATCGACTTTCTTCATGCACTCCATTTGCTCTAGCACAATCTCTAAGAGCTCTACGACCTTTTCCTTCTCCTTTTCTGCTTATGACAAAAAATGAGTCAATTGAATACATTAGCTTGTTTCTTTCTTTTTCCCTTCATCTCTGTTCTTTTTATTGAGCATCAGCAGCAGCAGCAGCAGCAGCAGCACTTTTAGCGGCAGTTGTCAGTTACTGGTAGTAGTGGTAGTACATCACCAGCAGATGACACATATTTTTCCTGCTTTTATTTTATTTTACTTCTTTTATTGTGTGTCATTTTACCACCACCACTGCTGCTGCTGCGACTACTAATTTAATACGCTTGAAACGCCTGCACACACACAGACACACACTTTTTGTTTTTGGCTTTTAGCCTTTTTACCAGCAGTCTAAACTAGAGAACTAGCTGTCACCTAATGATGATGATGAGCTGCTGCTGCTGCTACTTTTATTGTATTGTATGTCTCTCTCTCTCTCTCTCCTCTTTTTATTGGCATTCATAATAATTGCAGCACTGAATTCTTTTTTATCATTTTTTAGCAGCCCTTTTTTGGTAGCTTTCTACTTTTTAAAACTACTAATTTTGCTGCTTTTGCCTGCCAAACTCTTCTTTGACCAGCTGCAAAGTACTTTTGAGCGTTAAATAACATCATTTTTTTTTTATTGAACATCATTTTTTCCCTTTTCCTCCTGTGTAAGCTTACTCTCATTACCAGCAGGAACAAAATGGAGGAAGAATACACGAAAGAACGGTACTAATAGAACTGATGCTGTACAACACAGCATCATTAAAAATTTTTTTTATTAAACTAGACTAAAAACTACTACTTTAGCTCTCATAAATTACCTGCAACCCAGTTTTTATACCCGTTGAAATACACTGAACGCTGTTTTATTTTTAATTCTGTTTTCTTTTTTACTAAATAAAGTAAAAAAATCGTCGTCAATTTCTAATCAAGCGGCGGCGGGGGCGCACTCTTTGCTTTCTAATTTATTATTTTCTTGCTGCTGCTTATCAGGCACCAACTTTCTTTTCTATGTGTTACTGAATTGCTGTTTTATTTTATAATTGGGAAACTTTTTTTCCTCTTTCTACTACACTTTGCTTATTTCCCAGTGGATCGACGACTACGACGACGACGATATCATTTGTGCAGGCGTTCGTCCATTTGAAAAGTCAGAATTTGTTAGCAAAAAGAGAGAGCAGGAACAAATTATCGTTTACTGTGATTATTGATTATTACATGGGAGAAATGGGAGAAAGAGCTGAGTGGGAGTGCAATAACAAATTGGGGCAATAGAAAGGAGACAGTGAATGAAACGAAAGAGGTGTTTTTTCTTTCTTTTAAGAGTAAGAAATAGTAATCGATAATGTGTTCAAGCCTTTTTTGCTCTACTTTTTAACGTACACACATCGAGTCTCTCAAACTCTCTGCTTGACAAAAATGTTGTGTGTGTTAAAATCAATCAACTTTTTTATTGCTATTTTTAACCTTTGCCCAATTTCCGCACAATTTCGCTCTTTCTCTTTCTCTTTCTTTGAAAAGTAGAGCACTTTTTATTGACAGACGGGCATTGACAATCATTTGAGAGCTGCGTGGAAAAAGTGTAACACAATAAAAAAAAATTGGGTCTAAATTGGGCTCACGTTGACAATGTGTGTGTGTGCTCCTTTACTACTTTTTGTGTTTGTCACTTGCTATATTACTTTTTTGTTCCTTCTCAACCAGTAACTTGGCAAGTTTGTCGCTCTTTTTTCCCAGTAAAATGATGTACAATTTACAATTCAGCACACATTTTCACTCACGATTTTTTGTCATCATTTGTACAGTCTCTCTTTTCTGCCGGCTCTCAAGTGTGTTTTATCAACTGCTCTGCTGTTTGCAGTGTTTCCCAAATGAGGGCACAATCTATAGTGAAGAAAAGTTGTTAAAATTGAAAAATGCTTAAAAGTTGTTTTTGCTGCGGTGATTTTGCTGCTGCTGCTGCTGCTGAGTTGACACGAGAAAAATGTGCTGAAATGATTGATTGATTAGAGTAATTGAGATGAAGTGTGTTTTTAAAGATTTTAATTTTTATCTTTAACGCATTTTTTTATTCCAGTCATTGAGTTATTCTCTCACTAGGTGACACTGCACTTTCTGAAAAGCCTTTCATGTTTTTAGGCCGTTTTCTTCTTTCTTCCTCTTTGCTTTATTTGCTTCTGTGCCTTGGGGATCACTCCTAAACACAAAAACACACACAGATACTTTGACTTTCAGCAGACACAATTTTCTTTGCAAACAAGTTTGATTTGCTTAGAATTCATGTCCTGCTTCAAAGGTTTACCGTTTTTATAATGCATGCAAGCATGCAGAGAGAAAGAGAAAGAAAACCACTGATTTGTATTGAGGCCTAAAAAAATTTTAGACACAGCAGTGTATTTACTCAGCAGTGTTTTTTCAATTTTTGTAGTGAAAAAACTCATTTTAACGATGACGTACTTTGGGGACAACGATGATGATGATGATTGAATAACAGTGCTTCTATCTATTTTTCTCTTCTGTTTACCATTCACAATGCAAAGTTGGGCAAAAACTGAAACTGAAATTAACAAAAACGTAGAGAAATTATAAATTTAAAGTAGCAAGTATTACTACTTTTTTTCTCCATAGTTGGCAAAAAATGGGCACAAAGTTTTCTTTTGGAACTGTTTGCCTTAGATCCTTGTTTTTCTTCTGTCTGTTTGTAATTTGCATTTTAGTTTTCTTTTCTTTTCTTCCTCCTTTTTAGCCTCTAAGGCAAAAACCTTGCTGAGTTGTCTTTTGGCAGAAGAAAGAAAAAAAGTTGTTATTATTTAAGTTTTTCACCATAATAATTTATTGACAATGTTGCATTTGGTTGTTGTTATTATTAGTTTGCAGAATTTAGCGTGAATTTGGCGCTCTTTTCTTCTGAGCAAGTTTTCAATTTAAATGCATTTCCCTTTTTGTCTAACTTGCATTAGTAGTGAAGTGGCCAACTTCAACTCAACTCAACTCAGTTTTAAGGGACAGTTTCAGTACAAAGAACTAAAGTGGATTGCCTGATTTTTATGCTGTTCAATTTGAAAAGAAAGCAAAGTGGACATGAACTAATCTGATTTACAGATTTGTGCTTTTAATGTCCAGCAAAACAAAACAATGTCCTGCTTTTTGTTTTTTTGTTTTGATTAGCTGATGATGATGATGATGATGATTGACTCAGAAAAAATGGATGTCATCAGGCAGCACTTTACCTTTGAAGTTCAATTCTCGATGTACATCATCATCTAATTTTACTGTTTTTTTGTTGTTGGAATGCTATTTTGAGAACCTCTTAAATGGAAATTATTTGCCTTTTTTCTTTAGTGCATTTCGCAGTTGGGCGCTTCAGTTCTGTTCTGTTCTGTTCTGTTCTGTTCTGTTCTGTTCTGTTCAATGTTTCTGTCCCTCATCTTGTTACCATTCGGCGGCCATTACCGTACACTCTTTGCCGTACAGTTCAGAATTTTTCTTCTCCTTCGATTGAATTGCATCCATTTTCCATTTACTGCTGCTTCTGCTGCTGCTGTTGCTGTTGTTGCTACACAGTTGCCCACTTATATTCCTTCTTTTTCTGTTGCCACTGAATACAAAGGGAGACGAAGAAAACGAAGACTGACCACTTTACCTCATATTTCATATTGGTCTCCCAATTCGGTGTTCAATGTTTGCTGCTGCTGCTGTTTTCTCCTGTCATCGTCGGCCAGGCGAGACTTGCATCTTTTTTTCTCCTAGTGATTTGCAATGCAGCTTTTTCTCTTTCTCTCTCACTTTTGTTTGGCAATGGTTATCACTGTTGGCCAGCAGCATTTCACCACTACCATCACCACCACCAGCACTTTTGCTGCTTTCAAATTCTCTTTTGAGTTTGCCTCTTTTCATTCCATTTTGCTGCTGCTGTTCAAAGTGAGATATCACATTCTGTGAAGGAAGAAGAAGTGCTCAGAAAAGAGAAGGAGGGAAAGAACCTAAAAATGGGGGATCAATGGCTTTTCTCTCTCTTTTTTCAAACACACTCACCTTTTATTATGTTCAGCACTGCCTGAATTTCGTGTTGTGTGTTGTGCATTGTAACATTAAATGTGTTGGAGTTCCTTTTTTTATTTGAGGGAAAAGTATGTAGTGCACTACTTTTTAAACTCGACTTTTGCCTCTGCAGCAGCAGCAGTAAAAAGAAAAAATGTGTGTCAAGTTTGATGAATGGTCGGCTGTTTCCGCTTCCGCCTGTTGTTTGCCAAGTGGTCAGTGGAAAAAAAGTGGAGGGAAAATGAAGTGCCAAAATAGCAGTAAACATTGATAATAGGTGTTCGCAGTGACAAGTGCTGCTGCTGATGTTTTTCCTAGTTTTCTCAATTTTGCTCATTAATGATTTATGAATTTTCAATTTTAATGGCCTACTGCCTTCCTCTCAAAATATCGAGAAGGGGCAAGGCAAACTCTTATGTGAAATTGTGTGCCTTCAAGCGGTGCCAAATTATTAAACGATTTTTTCCATTTTTTTTCCTATGATTAGTTTTTAGCAGTAGCAGTTTCTTTGTCGATTGTTCGCTGCTGCTGCTGCTGCTGCTGCTGCTGCTTCTCATTACAAAAGACCGACTAACTAACAAGTTCGAACAAAAAAACTGAATTAAACTTGTGATCATGTGATGAAGAGGCATTCTTTCTCTTTCTTTTCCTTTTGGAAATATGCACTTTTTTATCAGAGCCTTTTCAGGCTAAAAGTAGCCTCCTCATTCTTCTTTTTACTTTTTTTCCTCTTTTAACTAACCAAAAAGTATAACAATAATTTGTTTTCATATACTTGTGTGTTTAATTAACAGCAGCAGCAAAAATGAAGCGGTGTAACTTTTTTTCCCCAATTTGGCAAGTAATTATTCTCTCGTTTGCCGACATTACTTTCTCTTTTTTCCATTTTTTTCAATACAATTTTCAATGATTTTTGGCATGCGAGTTGTTCATTGGAAAAAGGGACACAAAGTTGCAGAAATAGTAATTAAATGCTGCCGGAAGAGGAGGAGGAGGTAAAAGAGAATTTTTTTAACAAAATCTCGATTTTTACAGTATTTTATAAAAATTTAAAAATTAATTGTTTACTGATTGATCCAATAATCAATCTCCTCTTTTTGGGTTGTTTCATGATAAGATTATTAATTGAGCATCAAACGGGGAATCAGTAAAACGTGTCAAATGATTTTTGGTGTCGTTTTTTCAGTCAGTTTTTGTTAGTTGGTGTGTCATTAGCGCGAATGACTGCTGACTCTATCAGAGCTAATCAATTAGTGATTACACACACAGTCTCTTTTTATTGATTTAATTTGTGCCGTTTGCTCTGCTTAGATTGATTACTTTCTTCCGGTGTGAGTGCTGATTTTCATGTACAGCTGAAAAAAGATCGATAAATGTTGAGGTATTCGAAATACCGAACTACTTGCACTAACAATAGTTTACAGCGTCTACTAAACTAGCTGTACACTCATCATTTTATAACACAACTAGCACCCAGTAAAACCTAAAACCCCATCTTCCTAATACGTGTCTTGTTTACTCTGCTACCTCTACGTCCACCAACACCACAACAATAAATCTGCTGTACAACTGTTAATTTTTTCCTTGTGTAAAACACGTAAAATGATAGCGCGGGTGGAAAATTACAAACTAAAACTAGTGATTTTTTCATCAAAGATAAAAAAGTTTAAGATCAATTTTCTGTTTTTTAAAAATGCGACAATGTGCTGCTGCTGCTGAGTGTTCCAAGTGTGCCTGCACTACTCTTGCTTGCACAGGAAAACAAACTTGACACAAACAAAAACTTGATCATTTATCTGCATTTCTGACTTTCTCTCTGTGTGTTTGGTGACCATTTTGGCCTCTTGCCGCTGCCGCCATCATCATCATCATCATCATCATTGAAAAGTTTGGCGCACCTAGCAGCTAGTTCACCTGAGAGAGAGAGAATACTTTGCAGCCAGTTTTATACTTTGCCCTAGTGGCAAAAGTGGCGACGACAGCAGAAATAAAATAAAGCAGTGGGAAATGGGAAAGAGGCAGCAACAGCAGCAGCAGCATCACCAGCACTGGCAATGGCAACATCAAATCTGCCCCCTCTCTAAAAAGATGGAGTCCCAAAATAGCAACAAGGTCAGTGTGGCTCTTGAAACTGCTGCTGCTGCTGCTGCTGCTGCATCACAATTGTAGAAAACCCCGGGAAAGACCGACCGACCGAGTTCAGAGGGTGCATTGTAGGTTAGGTGAGCGGTCCTCTTTTTCGGGCTCTTTTCTTTCTATTCTATGAGCGGTTTCTGCCTCTGCCGTACAACAGCAGCAGCACAGAAGCTGCTCTGCTCTACTCTGTCGGTTGAATTTCGTTACTCTTGCACTCCACACGTTGTCTCTCTCTCTCTCTCTCTCTCTCTCTCTCTCTCTCTCTCTCTCTGGTTCTCTCTCTTCTTTTGGCGCGCACGTTTACTCTTAGGTTGGTGCAGTAGTAGTTTTCTCTCTTTCAAAAGAGAGAAGGAGGCTGCTGATGCTTCTGCTCTGGCACACTGAAGACACGTTACGTTTCGTTTCGAAGGCGCACGTTTTCATCGCTGTACAGCGGCTGTACACACAGAATATTCTCTCTCTCTCTCTCTTCACTGAACTGTACTATTCTATTGCCTTTGTACCAACACCGACGACGACGACGACGACGACCACGTTGGACTGCTGCTGCTGCTGCTGCCGCCGATTCTTTTGCCTCTTCTTTTGATTCTTTCATTCAGAGCACACTGACCGACTGACGGCAAAGGAAAGCGGCGGTAGTAGTGGTGATGATGTACACACTACTGACCGACTGATCTCCTTTTTCTTCTTTTCTGCTGCTGAAAAGCCATCTTATCAGCAGCGCAGCTCACCTGGCTGTTTGTTGAATTTGTTTAGTGAGCGCCGTTTTTACAACTTATTTTATTAAAATTGAAGCATTTGACCATGCTTGAATGAGACCTGTTCTCTCACTGGTTTTCTTGTATTTTTATTTTCAAGAATTGCACAACTTCTTTTTTTTGGTTTAATTGTGCCCCAGTTCTCGCTCGTTTTTGTGTTGTACACAGGGTTTTAATTGCCAGCAGCAGCAGCACTACCAATCAGTCTGTGTGCAACTACTACTACTACTACTTTTTCTTGTCTACTTTGTTGCCCCTTCTCCCGACTTTTCGACTATTGGTATTTGCTTTTTGTTGCCCTTCTTCTTCAGTTTGTGTTTGTGTTTGTGTCAGCAGCTCGTCTTCTTCTCTTCAGCTGGCGCCCCGTGTCTTTATAAAAGAGAAAATAGAGGAAAAGGGCCATAACTTTTATGACTTTCTTTTCCCTTTCTCAAGACTTTCTCCTTTTCTTCGTTTGTTGTGCTGTCGCTGGTGGTGCAGACGTCGGTGGCAACCTCTTTTTTATTACCTTCTTCACAAAGTTGGGAGAGACCTTCTTTTTGGTTTTTCAGACATTGTGTTGTGTGTGTGTGTTGTACAACAAACAGTGACAGTTTTGCAGTTTGCAGTGAGACTGTACAACACAGACTAAATTTTTACTCGAAAACAGCATCTTCATTGAACTTGTGGTGCACCGGCGGCGGCGGCGTATTCTTGTCGCCTCCCTTTTTGTTGTTCTTGATCTATTTTGTTGTGCCCGGAGAAGAAAAAGAAGAAAAAAAGATTGGGACTAAAACTTTGTACTCTCTTCACCGGTTTAAAGTTTCCAGCAGCAGCAGCAGCAGCAGCAGTCAACAGAATTTTTTGTTTCTGATGAACTTTCTGCCTCTTCTTTTGATTTCTGTTGCTGCCTCTGTCAATTTTCTTTGACTTCTCTTTCACTCACTCACTCACTTTCCCCAAAGACTCTGTTTCGTGTGTTTGTTTGTGTAATCGAACTACTACTCTGGTGCACAGAACTCGGTTCCACACAGTTCACTAGTGCACTCCTCGGCTCTCTCTCTTTTTCTTTCTTTAGTGCAGTGTTGCAATTGATCTGCCGCCACACACTGTCCTTGTCTACTTCTTCTTCGTCGTTGCACTTCTTCTCCTCTGATTTATCCCCTCTCTTCTCATTAGACTTTCCCTGATCGTGCACGCACTCACTAAATCATCATCAGCAATTGTGGCAACAGCAATTGCTAAGAAAGCTACTTTGAAAAAAAATTAGTTTTTTCTTCTGTTTCTAAGCCAGATCATCATCTCACTGTTGACCACACTTTTCCTACTTTTGACTGTTGTTGTTGTTGTTGTTATTTTCTCTTTTATTCAGTTTTATTCTACTTTTCTACCATTTTCTTCTTTTATTTTTATTGCTCCCGTTCAGCACACTGTCACTGCAGCAGCAGCAGCAGCAATTTCAGCAGCTTGTTTGTAGGATAATTCAGCAGCTCCCAATTCTTGAGCTGCTGAATATTCTCGTTCTATTCTTTTTATCTCATCTGGTCACTTTTCTCATTTTCTACGTCCGGAATGAGCCAGCAATAGTGAGCCAGAGCAAATTACAGTCAGAAGCTCTTTTGCAGCAGCAGCAGCAGCAGTGACCATCATCACAGCATCAACAACAACTTCAGCAGCAGCAATTGCTCTGTATTATTTTATTTTGTATTATTCTCACAATTCTGTGTTGTGAATTCTGTGAGTTTGCCGCATCAAACGCATCAGCAGTGTTGAACTGAGCCACCAGCACCAGCACCAACACAAACTCTGCTTTTTGTTGTTTGTTTAAATATTTACCAACCTTTTTTCTTCTTCTGAAAGCTTCTTCTGCTGTTGTTGTACTATTCACTGAAGATCTCTGCTTTTAGACCAACCTCACAGTTTTTTTCTTTCTTTCTTTTTCTTTCTTTTTTTCGGTTGGAGTATTGTTTCAACTATAATCGTTTGTTTGTGCTCTGCTCTGCTTCTTCAATTCTTTACTCTGGTGCGTTTTTCTCTCCTCCTTTTTCAATTGTTGCAATATGTGCTGCCGTCCGCCAAGACAGACAGACTGAGAAGTTTTAGACAATCTGAGAATTTGAGAATGAGAGAAGGAAAGACAGAAGGATAGACAGACTGAAACCGTACTTTTTTCATTCTTATGTAACTGTACAAATTGTAGACAGACCGAGAATCTGTGCTCCTTTTCTTTTCTCTTCTCTTTTCATGTGAATCTCTTTTCGAACATTCTGTGAACTCAGCAGTGTTCACCGAGAGAAGACAATGCTCGGTTGTTGCCAGTCAGTCAGTCAAAAAGGCAGAAAACAGACAAACAGTCAGTCAGTCAGTCAGACTTTGATTGTCTCTGATTGATGCTGTCTCGCCCAGCAGAAACTGAATCAGAGAATCAGAATCAAAATCAAAAGCAGCAGCAAATCCGGTGCACCCAGCATCGGCCAATTTCATCTGCATTCTTTTTATTCTCCTTATTCTTCTTATTCTGATTACATTACCATTAAGCTAGTTTTGGCTGCTGGTCGTCGTCGTTTCATATTCTCCATATTATTAGGCGATATCAGCAGCACATAATCTCTCTCTCGGTGTTTATTTTCCTTATAATATTACACTGATGTGCTGATGATGATGACGTACTGCGCCAATGTTGCAACACACACTTCTGAATTATTAAACCCAACACCAGCTTTGTTTTCCCTTCTTTTCTTTCTGGTAGTGCCGTTTTAAATTATGATTTTGCACTGATGAAAAAGTGCTGGTTGAAAGAGTAGAAAGAAAGAGAGAGAGAAAGATCATCAAAAGTGACGATAATAAACACAGATTTCAGAGCTTCTGTGTTTTTAATTGTTTCTGCTGTTGTTGTTGTACACTGCTGCTGTACAACATTTCAATTTATTTATGTTTGTTAATAGTGTACACAAAACATAAGCAGACACAAACACTGCCAATAGCAGATGGCTTTTTAATTGAATATACTGGCACACTCTTGAACTTGTTTGGGATCTTTTTCAATTAAAAACTGGCTGCATTTGTGTGCTTATAATGATTTGAGATGAGGTGGCAAAACAGTAAAAAAATTCAGTGATCTTAGTGATCAAGAGGAAATGGAAAATTAAATGAGCAGCAGTAGTATTGCACTGCCATTTCCATTTCCAGCTGTTTTTTTCAGAATAGAAAAGAGCAGCTGAAATGGGCTGGCAAAGTAAAATGAAAGAATGTAGAATTCTAAAAACGGAATTATTGCTTGAAAAGGTGCACTTGAACACGGAACACACTCTTTTTCTGTTTTTATATTCCCCTTTTCCTAAACTCTGTAGATTTACTTTAATTAGATGTGTGTGTGTTCTTGAGTCTAGGTCTTCTTGATGCTGCGCAAATTCTTCAATTTATATTCGTCAAGACGGCCGCTTTGTTCAAGTATTGCTAAAACTTTAGCAGCTGCCGTTTGATTTTAATTTCTAAGCAATATCTGCAGACCGAAATACTTTTTTAGAAGTTTCAATTTGCTGTTTTTCAATTCCTCTGTTTCAATTTTATATCGAAAAAAAAATTCATTTAGTTTTCAGTCTTTTTCCAGTCCTCGAAAAAAATAAACGTCAGCCGAACTTCAAATTAAAGCTTTTCCACTTTTTGAAAAAAAACATGAAAAAATGTGTTTAAAAAATGTGTTTAAAAAATGTGTTTAAAAAATGTGTTTAAAAAATGTGTCTTTCTCTCTCTCTCATCTCAACTCATCTCGCGGAAAAAAATTCCGCAACAAGCAGCTTTCTTTTTATTTACCTATAAAAATTAGTTTAAAAACTGTGGGCTACTACTTAGCTAGGCCCCAGTCTTGCTGCACCATGTGGACGCCCTTCTCGGCGACCATCATCGTCGGCGTGTTCGTATTACAGTTGGGCACGGCGGGCATCACCGAGGCGTCGATGATGCGCAAGCTACCGATGCCCCTCACCTTTAGCCGCTCATCAACGACCGCATCCACCGAGCTGGCATTGCCCATTCGATTGCTGCCCACCTCGTGGTAGTCCACTACGGTGACCTGCTGGGCGACACAGGTCAGGTAGGAGAGGCAGGAGCTAATGGGGCGACCATCCTCGGTGCAGAAGGTGCAGCCCGGAACCGGAAGTCCTGAGTAGCTGTACAGCTGCCGCCCAACGGGCGTCTCCGTCTGCCGGAAGAGGATGGCCATCGCCCGGACGGTGGCCTCCAGGTCTTGGCGGCGGCTGAAGACGGCCGGGTCAACTAGGGGGGCGTCGTAGGGGTTGCGAGAGGCGAGGCGAACACTTCCGCTTGAGCGGGGTCGAAAGAGGAGCACCGACAGCCAGATGTGATTGCTGGTTTCCGCCCATTGACCAAAGTACTCCCGCCACTGGTCAGCCCGAGATTGATCGTATCCGGCCACTTGCAAATCCATGTCCGGATTAGGCTGACTAATTTGCTGGTAGCTGATGGCATCGGGCCACTTCCGGTCCCCGTTGACGCCCGTCGCCAGGTAGGTGTAGGTGATCGCCTTTCGAGCCAGTGGCCCTTCAGCGTAGAGGTAGAACTGATAGAGGTTTGGAATGTTCAGCGCCCCGAAGACGTCATTTGTGAGCGTGATGTCCGAGGCGTTGTTCACCGTGAAGTCTAACGGCACCTTGGGGTGGTCGTAGAGGGTGCTCCCTACGGGCAGGTCTGCTAGGACGGGAATTTCCAGAGAGTTTAAGTGGTCCCGGGGACCAATTCCCGAAAGCATCAAAATTTGGGGGCTGTTCAGGGAGCCGGCGCTGAGGATGACCTCTTTTCGAGCGCGGACGGTGGTGGTCAGAGTGCCATCAGGTCGGCTGAATTCGACGCCAGTGGCCCGTAGATCATTGGTCATCATTGGGAAACCCAAATTTGGGCTGTTGTTGAAGAGGATTCGGGTGACGTGGGCATTGAGGAGGAGATGCAGGTTGGTCCGAGTTCCTAAAATCGGTTCAATGAAGACGGTAGCGGTCGTCTCTCGGGTCCAATTGTTTGGGGATTGGGTCGTTTGCGGCAGGCTGACCCCATACTGGTGGTAGAGGTCGGCAAGGTCGGCCTTTGGCCAGCCCATCCCCACCACAGCATCCAGCCACTTGGTGGTAATCGGGTCCGGGTTGGGCACGGTGGACACCTTCATCGGACCGGAAGTGGAGTGGACGTGGGCGGGGGCGGCGGTGGCGGCGACAACCGCTGGATCGGTGTTGTTCTCCGTTCGCCGGAAGTAGGGCAGCACTGATTGGGCAGACCAGCCGGGCCCGGCGCCTAGGTGCCCCGCCCAATGGTCATAGTCGTGGGCGTTGCCCCGCGAGTAGACGTTGATGGTGTCGGTCATGGAGCCGCCGAGGATTTTGCCATGTTGCAACGGAATTTGCCGATTAAGGAGGCCAAAAGCTTTTTTTTAAAAGACAAAAAAGAAAGTTAAAACAATTTCAAAATTAAAAAAAAGTTTAATATTAGAAGTTTTTCCATACAGGAGTGCGCCTGGGGGACCGATTGGTAGAGCCAGGCGCCGCCCATCGCCGCCTGGTAGATCGTATTGGCGACTATCTCGTGGACGACGTCCATTGGTCCGCCGGCTTCGAGGAGAAGCACAGTTGGAGGGGGAGTGGGCGGAGTTTGTTGTCCCCCTTGCTGTTCAACGGGGGCGGACAGTCGTCCGGCGACCAGGCAGCCGGCGGTGCCACCGCCCACCACGATGAAGTCATACTCAGAGTTGACGGTAGTCCGCTGGAGGGCGCGGTTGTGCTGAAGTTGCCGTTGAAGGGTCAGCACGGCCACTGTTAGAAACTGCGTCGTCAAGGAGACGGCAGGATGAGTTAAAATAGACATTTTTTCTTTTATTATTGTGCTTATCAAATGTACAGAGAATTGTCTGAACAACTGAGTCTGTTTTGTTATACAGCAGCAAGCAAACTGGCAAACTGACTAACAGACTGACACTGGCTGACTGACTGGCCTTCAAAATAAAAATAGGGGTTTTTGTTGTGTTTTAGAGTGCAAAAATTAGATTTGATGCAGGTGCAAATTTTTTTTGCAGACCAATTTACAAATCAAAAAAAGTTTTTTGTAGCGTTTTCTAAAATTGAATTCACTTTGCAGAGACAGCCCGTATGTTTTGCTGGTGTTTTCAATTTTTAAATTGAGTGTTTTAACATTTTTTTTCAAACATGTTTGATAAAAAACTGGTTTCAAAAAAGCAGTAAAAAAGTGCGCAGTATCCTTCTTTAAATGCAATTTGTGATGTTGCAGTTATGAAGAAGAAAAAAAAGTAAAAAACAAGAAAAACGCATCAACAGAGCAATAAACAGTAGAATTGTGTAGAATTGTGGCGTCAAAGTTGTCAAAGTCGCCTCAAAGTGGCAACCTAATTTTTAGTGACACTTTTTTCATTTTCAACTACTACTTGGTCCTGCTCTGTTTTACTGTTTATATTGACAGGCTTTTCCACTTTTGTGTTTGCAGTTGTGCTAAACGTGTGTGATACGGGTGAATTAGCGAACATTTCATTTTATTATTTGTTTGACTTTTTACTCTTTTGCCCAACCTTTTTCTGCACTTTGCCTTATCTTCTAAATTCAGAAACTCGTTTTCCAGCCAAACTTGTCATTGCTGCAGCTAGTGTCTAGTCTATTGTTTTATAACTTGTCATACTTTCTCCTTTCTCTATTCTTTATTATTCTTCTCCTGACCTGGTTTCTATATTTACTCTTCTTTTTTGCACCAATCTTTGCTTATCAATTCTTCTTCGCAATTTTTTTCTTGTTGCTAAAGAAGAGGGACATATTAAATGCTCCAGTAATTTTCCTGTTTCCTTCTTTTGTCGTAACGCCAGTTCCAGTTCCTGATCCGGTTCAAGTCAGTGCTCAAACAGGGGATGTTTGAGCAAAGATTAGTGGCGTTCATTTTTTTGTACAGGAAAAAGGATAAGGAAAAATTTGTAATTTATTAATTTTTTTGTTTTAGTTTGAGATTTTGATCTACTCTTTTCTGATGCTCTGTTTTATCTTATCATCCTTTGTGTACGCTCACTTTACTTTGCAACGGCGACATTTTAAATCTAGTTTTCATTTTTTTGCTTACAAAAACTATGATAGAAAATTTATTGGTAGATTTTATAATTTTAAATTGAACCACCGCCACCATCAACTGCACTGATCAATTGTGAATTGAGTTTAGCAAAAAAAATTAAAATACTGTATTAACAAAAAGAAAGTGAACCAATTTAAAAAGTGCAACGACTTGATTTTAATTGTCTCTGACGCCCAAAAAACCAAAAAGTGAAGTGTGCTGACGTTACCAGCTAAAAAAGTTTTCTGACTGGACAAAAGATTCGTAAAGTAAAATAAAACTGCGGATTTAGAATGAAAAACAAAAAAAAGAAAAAAAGTAAATGGAGGATTTAGAAGACTGTTATTGGTTGGTTGGTTGGTTTGTTTGCCTTTAGAAAAACAAACCCATTCTCTGCCTTGTCTTGTCTTGACTTGACTTGACACTGTGTTTTGTGGTGAAATTGAATCGAAAGAAAAAGAAAAAAGAAGTTAGACGATCAGACAGGCAGACGACGACAAGCGGCTTTTTTCTTTTTCTCCTAGCAGCGTTTGACATGAGAAAGGTTTTAGGTTTTCCAGGAAAAATAATAGGGAAAAATTGTGATACTGTTAAAACAGCAGCAGCAAAGAAGAGGCCACAAAATCCGCGCGGATTTTGGTGCACTGTTTTTATTTTTATTTCTTTTTTTTCTTCTTCTTCTTGAAGCCATTATTTCCTCATTTGTTTTTGCAGCTCTACTTTGCATCTTAAAACTTTTCATCTCCTGTTCACTGTTTTACTACTGTCATCCTTGATACATTAGAAACTACTTTAACTACTCATTTGCACTTTTAATTTCCTGCTTCGTGACGTGCATTCGCTGTCTCTCTCTACTTCTGAATAAATGACTCACTGTTTAATTGCATTTAAATTTTAAATTTTGTTCTTTTTTTCTTTAGTAGTAGTTGCTAGCTGCGAGTTTTAATTAAGTTTGGTCCTCGTTTCCACGTCGTTTTTCTCAACTTGAGCACTGATGTCACTTTTTCTTGCTAACGTTTTGTTGTGTTTAGCTTTCTTTAGTTTGGCCAACCTTGGTCTGTTTTATTACTCTTTTTCTGAACTTCTTTTTTCCATACTTTTCTAATTACCAAAAAACGTTGTTTTGTTTTGCACACGCCTATAAACAAGCATGTTTAAGCAAAAAAAGTACAAGTGAACGATTTGCGGATTTGTACAGTTTAAGCTATTTTTGGGGGACTGAATAATGATGGTAATCAAGAGAGAGAGAGAGAGAGAGAGAGAGAGAGAGAGAGAGAGAGGGGCCATGATTTAGACGCAATGGATTTGGGTGGGGAGGAAAGATTGAAATAAGGGAGCACTGTCTGTCTGACAAACGGTGCTAAAAATATACTTTTTTGTGAGAAAGAAAACAAAAGGTTGATTCAAAGTTCCATAATAATTTGGAGAAGATTTTTACTCTGAAAAAAGGATTCAAATTCTTATTTTTGTTCCCTATTTAAAAGCAAATCCCCTAAAACATCATCATCATCAGCATTACCATTACCATCATCATTTTTTAGCAATTAGCTCTTGTTCGTTTTTCCATTACAAACGTTTACTTTATTTTAGCCCTTTTGCTCTTGTTACTCATTCACTAATTCATTCCTGCTTTTTTTCTTTTTCTTTTCTTTTCTTGAGTAATGGAAATCTTTTTCTCAACTTACAAACCAACAGCTTTTTTTGTTCGATTTTTTACGTTTTAGACGTCAATGGAACTACTTTTGGCAAAATACTGCTGACAAAATAGTTTTTAATTCAATGAGAAAAACGGAAAGTCATTTTGCAAATGTTTAATCTTCCGGTCCTTGTGTAATTAACTTGAAATTAGCCCAGAAAGTCTACTTTAGTTTTGGTTTTCCATTTTGAAAGTTTTTGAAAAACCGAGAAAAAACTAATAAAAAACCAATGTCCAATGTCGACTGACTGAGCAAATAAAACTTTTTTGAACTGTTCAGTGCTTGATTTTATTTTATTTATTAAGGTTAACTTACAAAGAAAAAGGTTTCATTTTTGGTGCATTTTAACGACAAAATACATAAAAAGCTAATTTAAAACTTGTGAGCAGGTAAAAAGTAAACAGGTAAAAAGTAAGAGGAAAAAAAGGATAAAAGATGAAAGTGAAGTAAAGGCTAATTTGCAATTTGCTGAATTGCTTTCACTACTCTGCAACTACAAAACACAGCAAAGCAAAGCTAAGTAAATTAATAATAAAAGAAAGCAGGAAAATAGAGTGGCCATTCATTTGAAGTGGAAATTGTGCTGTACTGCAACTCCTCACTTTTTTCTTTTGTACAAAGTGCAAAGCAAATAATTGTTCAACCACTGCAACTCCTGAAGTTGTTTGTCAGTCTGAGGTAGTAATTGAGAAAGAGAGAAGGAGAGACTAAAAGTAACAATAAAAGATGAAAGTACAAAAAACAGAAAGTACAACAAAGATATGATACTGTCAGCTGATTTAGCTGTTTCACTTTTTATTCATTACGGCAAATTTTTTTATTTTTATTTGCTGGTAGTTGATTACACTGCTCATCTTTTCTTTTTTTATTGTAGCCAACTTCTTCTTTGCTGTTGTAGAGCAGCAGCAGCAACAACAAAGAAGAAGGCTAATTATATTCTACTCAATTTTCGATTATTCAATTGAGTTGAAGAGCAGCAGCAGCAGGAATAACAGAATAATTTTTTGTTTTGTGTTTTGTGTTTTTTTTGTGTTGCTGCTTTGGGGTAACAAAACAGTAAAAAAGAAATCCTTTTCAATTTGGCGTTCTCTTTATCTCCTCCTGACTTTTTACTCTCTTTTACTTTTTCGGTTTTTTCTATTATAGTCCCTTTATTAAATTATACCTTCTTTTTAGTGGCGGTAATATACGCACACAATAAGAGGAGAAAAAGGACAGAAACTGAACAATTTTTTATTTGTTCCATTTTTGCTCTTGAGAAAAAACTTTTATTTTACTTCTTCTATATAATCTTGCAAACAAATTCTTCAAAACGAGTATTAGACCACAAGAACCAGGACAAAAGTTATTACCAAATTGTGGGTGATTACTGCTGTTTTGCTGTTTGGCTGCTCATTCGTTTTCTTTTTGGTAGTCATTGATTACCTTTTTAGTAGTAGGTCAATTTAGTTTAGTTTTTGCCGCTAAATTGAGCCCTAAATTGGCGCAATAACTGAACGGCAACTGACTTCAATTTCTCTTAATTCGCTTCACCGCTGAACAGCATAATTTATTTGCTGCCTATCTGAATATTATGATTTTGTTTCTCTGCCTCTTTTTTCATCTTCTTTTTGCTATCTATTATTAATCGGATGATGATGACAAGTTTTTTTCTTGCGTACCAATGTACGCTTTATGTACGGTTTTTACGGTTAGTCGAGTGAATAGGCACAAAAATGGAAATGTAACTAACTAACCAACTAAACTGCTAACAAAATGTGTGGGCGCATTAAAATTGTCTTTTTGAATATTCCTTTTTTTGCTGCTGAATATTAAATTACTTTAAAATGTGCGTAATTTAAATTCCGCTGCTCAGAAACTAAATTGTTTTAAAGTGAGTTCTTTACAGCTCTATCACATTTTTTATTTTGACAGGCATTTTTTAGCAGCTGAAATGATTTATAGACATTTAATTGGAGTTGAAAAACTGTTGTTGTTGTTGCTTTAAAATGAACAATTGAGCGTTTGGCTATGAAAAAAGACAGGCAATTGAGTTGTTTACGGAGGCATTCTATTTATAGCTCATATTTTTAGAGGCCAAAAAACAAGAACTGTCATTGATAACTACTGTGTGTTTCCAACTAAATCCCAATTTTTGGGGCATTAATTTGCTTGTTTTTTTGGGCCAATTGCCTAATCGTTTGTGTGTGTGTTTTGTGCTTGCAATCAAAAAAGTAATAACAATTTCTTAATCAGGTCTTTTTCTTCTTAACACTAGCAAGAAAAGTGATGTGTTGCACTGCTTTTCTTTCAGTTTCAAAAAAACGCAAGGTTTAGCAGCCAAAGTTATTACAAAAATAAATCAATGAGCCAAGTCAGGCAAATGATGGTGACCAATGAAGTGCAAAGCAAAACAGAAAAAACAAAACAAAAATGCAATGCAGGAAAGTGAACATTCAGTTAAAATTTGCTGTGCGGTCGATTTTTTCCCTTCCTTCCTTTGTAATTGGGTAACTGGCCGATTAATCGGCGGGAAAAAACGGAATAAAAATACAGGATAAAACTAACAGGACTGTTTGACTGTTTGATGGACGGAAAACATGGCCGCAATCTTGTAGCTGTCTATCTGTCTTGTCTGTTTTTCCTCTGTTTAACGTCCAAGATGTCTTGTGTTGGTGTGATGCATTCAAGAAAATCTGTCTGCTTTTCTTGACTGTCTGAAATAAAAAAAATCCGTTTTTTGGCTTCATTATTATTTTTGACTGATTTTGTTTTTCTCATTGTGTCAGAGTGTCAAAGTGTTAGTTTTCTTAACTGCTGTTTTTGGCATTTGTAATAACAAATCTTTTTGCTAATTACTATAATTTCTTGATCATATCCTTTGTAAATTAAATGGTAATCAGAATCTTTGCAGTTTAAATAAGTTTTTATATAAATTTTTATATTCTCGGAATAAGCATGTCAACAACAATTTATTTTGTTTTCAATTTATTATACTAAAAAGTTTTTTAATGTACGACAACAAATACTAGTAAATAGAAAAGTTTTACAAAATGAAACAGAATACTAAACTTGTTTGTGTGTTTGTGTTGAATAAAATGCAAAGTATGTTTTCCAATATTTTAAATGGGAACCAAGGTTGTTTTCTTTTTTTCGTTTATTGCAAACGTCGCTTGATAGATTACTTAGAAACTAGTTCTTCTAAAGAAAAGCGGATTTATCAATGTTTTCAATATAAAATGTTTGTTTGCTTTAAAGTAGTCAAAAAAGCAACAAAATTGATTGTCTTAGATTACTTGTGTGTTTGTGCACAGGTAAAACGACTTTTCGCTCTTTTTGTGGTTTTTTAATATTACTGCAGTTGTTGTTGTTGATTTGACATTAAATAAAACTGAAATGAAAAACTAAGTTTGTTTTTTGCTGACAATTTTTTGTGAAAGTTTAAGATGATGAGGGGCAGATACATTTACATTAGCATTCAAATCTTAACAATTTTTTGTTACAAGAATTTTTATTTTTTGAGTGTTTTTGTCCAAAAACATTTTTTGTCTTGTGCACTTTGGTGAAAACCACTTGAAATGGTTTTCTTTTTTAGCAATTTCATGTTGATTATGTTGTCAAAAACAAACACAATTTGTGTAAAAAAGTGCATTATTACTTGGAATGTTTTACTACTTTTTTGTGTTTAATTTGTTTTAAATAATTTTTGTTGATTGTTAAAATGATGCTTACACTAGCATCAACATTTTCCTACTCAAAAACTTATTGTTTTATATTAAAAATTTAAATGTAAAGATATCAACAAAACATTACTTTTGTCAAAAAAGTAATAAAAAAGTTTGCAAAAGTTGTGTTATTCAGCAAAAAACGGTAATTTCATTTATTTGATTTCAAAACTGATTCTTATTAAACTTTAAAACAGATAAAATAAAGAAATTTTTGCCAAGATATCAGTTGAAAAAAAAGTCCAGCCTAGCTTTTGAAATGTAAAATGGCTAAAAGTTAAAAAAGTAAAATTGTTTAATGTGTTTTTAAAGTTGTAGAAGATGTGCAGAAACAAAGACGCTCTGTACACTACTTCTTGTACAACAACTCGAGTATCAGCAGCAGCAGCGTCGTTTCACTTAGCTCCTTTGTTCACATTTTACTTTTGGATTTTTATTTTCTATCTATTCTCCTCCTCTTTTTCTTTGTAACAAACGACTCTCCACTTGAGTGTCACTTTTTCTCTTTCTTTTCCCTTTCTTAAGAGTTTAGAGACAGAGTAGTTGACAGTCAACTCTTTTGCTGTCGTCCAATTAGCCCATTGAGCCAAATGAGGAGTGAGTGAGTGAGTGAGTGAGTGAGTGAGCAAAAAGAAGAAGAACTTGACTTACTTTGAAATGTAAGAGGAGGACTTTTCTAGAGAAAATGTGTGAAAAGTAGAAGAGCCAAAGTGTGTGTGTGTGACAAGTCTAATTTGGCTGCCAGTAATTAATGCTTCAGTTGCTGCTAATAGTTCCACTAGTAGTACTGAGTGAATAACTTTTATTTTGCTATTTTTATTTTTAATTTTTCTAGTTTTACACTGTACTTGCACTCACACTGCTGTTGTTGACGGAAGGTGCTTTTTAATTTGTTTTTTGCTTTTTAAAGTTCTATTAAATTGTTGCCGTTTAATTTGTTATTGTCAAACTGTATGATAATCAATTTTAATAATTGTACTTTTGTTAGCTAAACCTTCTGATGGCATATTATTTTTGCTGCTCTCATTAATAATCTGCAAAAAAAGTTGTTTTAAAATGAAAAGTTAATAGATTAGGCCGATGAAGGACATGTCAATATTATTGACTTTTTTGTTTTAAATTGATTTTTTTATTTTTTACTTAAATATTATTTAAATCGATTATTAGTGAGCGACGCCCACTGAGTGAGCAAAAGAGGGGGATATTTTACTCTAAATTAATTTATTTTTTACTGTGAATCGCAGACAATGAGATATGGTGATAAATAGTTCATAAAAATCAAATTAAGCCACAAACAAAAGCAATAAAACAAAAACTACTCTTATTGCAGTTTATTGCTGACAATTTCAAAGATTAAAAATCAATACAGTTTTTTCTAAAAAAACACTCAAAAATGATTCAATTTGAGTCTTTGGGTTGTTTAGCGCATTTTGTACAATTTTAATACACTGCTATGACTGTACCTTGTTTTACCAATTACTTTGCAAATATTTGATTAGAGATAACCTTCAACAAGCATTAAAATAAAAAATGTACGAGAGAAAGAGAAAAATTTCTAGTTTGTCACTAATGAATCTGCTCTATGTTCAAATTGAAAATTTTCACTTTTTATATTTTTTTCTCTTTTTTTGCTAATCAGCCTACTCACTAATGAATTTTTTGCTAAACTAAATGGAATGATATAATTTTTTTCAAAAGCTTTCTCTTTCTTTTTATGTCTGTCTGTTTATTGGCGGTGCCGGCAGCACTGATATCTCTCTTTTGTCACGTTGATTAATTTTGTCTTGAACCACCCCACTTTTTAATTAGTCCTTCATTTACCACCACCACAACCTCGTTGAAAAACAGAGTTACAAAATGGCCGGCTCATAAAAAGGGACTGAAAAGAAAAAAAGAGAGGAAAATCATCCTCCTCCTACACTGCTTTTTAATAAAAAAAAGTCACAAAATTTCAAAAGCGGATGGCGGAAAAGCTGATTTACCGGAAAGAAAAATGAAGGAAAAGAAGCTCAGTGAGAAAAATACACTGTCAACACACTGAAAAGGAGTTCACATTGAGGACATCATCACCACCACCGCCATCATCCTCTATTGATTCAACGCTAATGTTTTCCATTCGATGACTTCTTCCTTCTTGTTTGCTGTCTCTGTCTCAGCTTAACTCCCCAAAGTAAATGTGCTCTAAATGAAATGATTCTTTATGTTGTTGGAAAACCAGGAAAAAGGGAGGAAGAGGGAGAAGAAGCAGCAGCAGAAGAAGGTCAAAAAAGAAGAAAAGGAGAGAAAAATATTACCGGTGGAATTTGAGGACAGCAGGATTCTTTGACTCACTCTCTTCACGGTCGTACAAACTTTCACATGATGCCGTACAATTCTGTTGACAGTAGCACACAGTAAATCATTCATCATTCATCACAATTACCACCACCACCACCACCACCACTACCATCATCATCAAGTGAAGTAGCCACTGGTATTTTTTTTATCATTTTTTTATCAGCACATTTTTGTCTCAAAACGCCGGCGATGATTAAGACGGATTGTTGTCGCTGATGTCGGTGTGGTCAGGCAAAGCTAATCAACAATCATCATCAGCTGGAGCAGCAGCAGCAGCTGTTTATCAATTGATTATCAGCAACAATAAAAACTGCTCTTCTGTTTTCTATCTCCTCACCTCACCTCGATGACACAATGACCATTAGTGTGTCATCATCAGTAAACTATTATTCATCATCATCATCATCATCATTATTATTATCAGCAATTTCACCGCTCACAACAACAATGACAACTGCTAATGATGACGGCTGTTCTTGTTTTTGCTGCTGCCGTTGTTGTTGTTGTTGTCATCAATGATCGCTGGTGGTGGAAGAGAAAACGGCGAAGAATGCTGAAGATGCTGCAAAAGATGAAATACATCATTATACTCCTCAAAACTCCTCCAAAATCCCTCCCTCTTTCCTCCTTCCTCCCTCCTTTTCCTGTGATGAAAACCTGAAAAAGTAACACTAATCTCGAGCTGTGTGAATTGTCTCTTGTGATCTGATCATCAACACCGAATTTTGCCGCTGGCCATCATCCTCCTCCTACTCTTTTTCCTCTTCTTCTTTTGTCCACCAAAAACATTGACATTGTTTAGACCATATCACCATCTCCACCACCTCCAACTCCGATTTCTCATCCTCTTATTAACAAACTTATCAACAACCTTATCAACCACCACCAGAATGGCTTTCTGCTCCACCTACGGCGCCTACGGCCTGGGCCTGCCCGGTTTTCAACAAGGTGGCCCTGATAACATGCGCAGCGGAATGCAGGGCGGCATGCAAGGAGGACCAGGGCCCGGCCAGGCGATGGCCATGTTCCTCTCGGCGCCGGCTGATCCTCACTCGAGGTTGATGGGCCTGCACCACCACCATCACTCTTTTATGGGCGGCGGCAATACGCCCGCTCTGCGAAGCTACAGTTCAATGCAGAGTATCGTGTAAGTTCTAATTCTATGTCCTAATGTCCATCACCAAAACTCAATTCTTGATACTCATGCCCATCAGTTTTTGGTTATTCCTGTCTTTTTTTTGTTGTTTATTTTGTTACCTTTTTGTTGCTACCGCTACTTTTACCTAGAATTTTTCATGTTTAACATATAGCAGCAGCTCTATAGAGTTCTGCTGTGTGAGGTTAAAGCAGAATATTCTTTTGGTTACTACTACTATTTGCTCAGTGTGTTCTGCTGCTGCTGCTGCTTCAGCTATGCCGTCGACATCTACTGACGGCGCTTTTAACTTCAAGAATATTCCTCTCTTTTTTTCTGTTGTGTAAAATAATTTTCTGGTTATATTTATTTACTTGCAACTGAAAAAAAATTGCTTACTTGTGAGTAGTGCTCAAAATTAATTGATATAACGTTGACAAAATTGAAAAAAGAAATATGAGTGCGATAAATTCGAGACTTGTCTTTTTTGTTGCCCTTTTCAATATTTGAGAATCAAACTGTTACAGTGCAATCTTCTTCACTACACTATTTGTTTTTTCTACTACTATGACACATTTGACACACTGGATGTTTGTCTTTTAGATTAGAGAGCAGAAAAAATGCAGAAAAAGATGTGACTGATGGTCAGTGCAAAGTCAGAATTTTTTCTCTTTTTTTTCCTTTCAGATTCGAGTTAATAAATCTCTAAACTTGTCCACACATTTTTGTTATTTGCTGCTCAATTCGTTGCGTCCTAGTTTTTGAATCAATAAAAAAACTAGTTTACTATTTTATGGCATCACTGGTGCACTGACACTGGTGCACTGAAAATTTCAGCAAAGTAAAGAACCAGAACAAACGTTGTTTCCTCCCTTGTCAACAGACTGTAAACTATTTTTTGTTGTTGAGCAAAAGCAGGCAGAGATAATTAATGTCACAGCAGTTCAGCAATTCACAATAAACTAGCTTGGTGGTAATTGGCCGCAATTACCAATTCAATTGATTGCTGCTGCTGCTGCTATTTATGAGTTTGCCCTTTTTAGGATTTTTTAGGATCACTGCCATCATTTAGGTTTTGCCAATAAACACGCCTGTGCCTTATTTATTAGCCTTATAACTATTGACACAATCACACACACTAAACTTTTTAGATTGAACACAGAAAAAAACAAAATTAATTGAGCGCACAGAGCGGGGCAGTGTTTTAAAGTTTAAACAAGCTCAGTTGACATTGTCCAAGCTTTTTCTTCTTCTTTTCTTTAACGTTGTCACACTGTTTCCACACAATCTAAAAGATTGGCGCAGCAATCAGCAAAAGCTAAAACTGAACAAGAAAGTTGAACAGACAGATAAAAATTCAGAGTAATTGAAAGTCACGCAAAGAAAGAAAGACTAGAAAAATGATGTCTCTGTTTTGTAGTAGTGGCATTTGTTGCAGTAGTAGTAGTAATGTGAATCGCAATTTGAAATGCGATTCCGGCCTCCTCTTTTTTCTGTGTGTGTCCTCAGTTGCAGTTGCATTGTCGACTAATGATGATGAATGCTTGTTCGTATTCTCTTTTGCAGCAGCTGCTGCTGCTGAAGTCAAAACTGCTAGCAAATGTTCTACTTTTTTTTGTTGCTGCGACAGTCTGCCATCATAGTCGTTTTTTATTTCAACATTACTACAATACAATACAAAACACAAGTCGTAGTTAGTTTTTGCTGTGCTGCTGCTGCTGCTGCTGAGTAATTAATTTAGAGAGCTCAAGAGAAGATGAGGAGAAGTGCTGGCACGCGCCAAAAAAGCTTTTTCAATTTTTTCTCATCTTTTTCTCATCTTCAACTTCATCCTCATTCTCATCATCGTTTTCGTTAGCAGCCAAAATAAACAGTGAATGTCGTTTCAATCTTTCTTTTATCTTTTTTTGCATTATTAATTACAATTATCGTGCTCTAGTTTGAGTAAGAGGATAAAACTTGGGTAATCAGTTTTTTATTTCAGTGAGCTTTTGAAAATGATTTTTAATAAAAAAAGTGATTGTTTACTTTTTAGATTTTTTATTTAAAAAACTGAGTGCTTTTTTTGTATAACGATTATGCATTTAATCATTTTTTTCTTTGTGTAAAAGTAGCTATCATTGACCTAAATCAAGCACTAAAATCTTTTTAGCGAGACTTTTTTTTATTGTTTTTTCTCGTTATCATTTACCGCCTGAAGTCAGGTAAATAAAAATAGTTGTCAGAAAAAGGCAGTTGTGAGAAAGATAAACAACTAGATTGTAGGACATTGTACAACCCCTGAAATCTCTGAAATTGATTGAATGCTCTCATTTCACTAATGGCACTACCAGCAGCTACCTTTCAATGTCTAGCGTAAGGTGGCAGTGCAGTTCTTGAAGTGCCAATGAATGCAAAAATTCATTCATTTGAAATGTACCAGCTTAGATAAAAACTTTGTGAAAATGTCTGACACGGCCAATTAGTTCTAGATTAAATTTTTAAAAGCAAAAGTACTTTTGTTCACACTGTTTAAAAATTTTTTTTACAATTTTAAAACGCAATTACGTTAACTTGCTAAATTGTGCTTATAAATGCGTGTGTGTGTGTGTTCAGTGTGTTTGCTCAATTTGCTTTTGCAAATACAGCCACACACATCAGAAAAGAGATACAGCAGAGTATTTGATTTGATGCGTTTTGATTCAGAGAAGCAAAAAAAGTGGAAAAAAGTGCAAGTGCTAGTGAAATAAATGTAAATTTTTGTTTCTGCCCAGTTCTGCTCTAAACTTGCAAATTCTCCAATATAAATGCAGCAATTTAATTTTGTAGCTTTTTCTTCACTTTACTTCACTTTAGTCAACACACCAGCAACAAAAAAAGACTTTGGCTGTAAAGAGTAGAAATCAAATTTAAATTTTTGATGATATATGACTTTTTCTAGTTGGACCGGACCGGGAATGTTATTTTCCTTTTTTACAAACAGAGTGGCCCCAGGACCTAAAATTTTTCGCACTTATAGCAAAAAATCTTTGTTTCAAAACTCAAAAGTTAAAGTTAGTTTTCCTGCACACAATTAAATTGCTTTTGTGAAACGGGCAATTTGTGCAGGCACTTGAGCACTGCTCCTCCTCAGCTCCCTCAAGTGATGCACAACAATGGCATGAGAAATGTGTGTTTAATTTTATGCGCACTAATTTCATTTTTCGAATATTGCCTGCATAAAGTGAAAGTATTCCCTGGCGGCCACTAGAAAAATTTAGATAGAAAGGGAAAAGGTCAGTTTGTCAGTCAATTGAGCTACTTATATTTTGATGTTGTTATTGTTGGCCAGCTGAGACCAACAGTTTAGACTATCCAGTTGTAATATTAAGTTTCTAAAATGTCTCCTAATGTCTTCTTCTTTTTCTGCTGTCTAATAAATATCGGTGGCAATTACTTTTTATTGCTTTTTTCTTTGCTTAAAAAGGTGTTTTAAATCTTGCCACCCTGTGCGTGCATTTGGTGTTTTAGAAAAAACAGTCTGAATATCACACTGTTTTTGAAACGATAAATTTTAGTTATTTGTTTGCTCTAACCAAAAAAATAGTGGTACCTTCACATTTGATATTCAGTGTACTTTTTTCTCTTTTTATTCTTTTTTTTCATTCACCACTCTCGTTTTCTCCACCTCCGGCTTTCTTTTTCTTCTTTTTTTGCTGATAATAAATTGTACTTTTTTTTCTACATTGGTTGTTGTTGTTTGGCTGCTGTACAAAAGAAAAAAGGAAAAAAATGGAGGCAGCAACATTTGTGTGGCGTTCAATTCATCTCAATGAAGCCTAGATGCTGCTACTTGCCGATTTGCTTTGTTTGGTTTAGTTTAGTTTCCCTAGTTTGACCACCTCGGCCTAAAATTTTTTTTCTTTGCTAGAAAAAAAGTTAAACTAAAGCAGCAGCTAATGTAAAAGTTCACGTACGCCCGTTTGCCTGTGTGTCTCATTTGTCTGTTTTAGTCTACTTTTTTTTGTTGTCTGGTTTTTCTGAACAGTTTTTACATTTTGTATAGCAAGTTTAGAAAGACTACATTGTATTTTTTATTTTTATTTTTTAAAACCGCATTGTTAATTTTGTTAGCCTTTCATTCTCAATTCTGTTGCTGATGATGATGACCATAATCATCAGTTGCCACTGGTCATTTTTTTATTTGAAAATCTTTTTGTTGGCAATTTATAATTTTTTTCCTTCTTATTTATAGCTAATTTGGCTTTTTATCTAGCCAGTTTTTTTGTATTTTTTTGCCCAATAAATAGCAGAAGATCAAATGGGTTACAGCTTTATATTTTTCTAATGTCCTTCTTTTTCCAATACAAAACGTGAAGTGGGCAAGGCGCACACACACATTTGTTTGGCTATCGATCTTTTTTGCCGTACTGACCGTTTCCTTCAGGTTCTGCTTTTTTGTCTCATTTGAAAATGTGAGGGTAAAAAGGGAATATAAGAAAAGAGAAAAAATCTTTGGAAATGTTAGGTTTTGATCACTGACACTGTTGCCTTCTTTCCCTATACTCTTAGATGACAATTACCGTTAACTAGAGAAAAAATAGAAAAAAGAAAATTCCCTGACCACTGCCAAAAACTAATCGATTAGATCGATGACGGATGACAACAACTAGAAAATAATACTCCTTAGCAAAAAAACTGTTTTTACCCTAAAAACCCTTCTTGCAAAAAACTACTCAAACATAAAAGTAGATTAAATAAAAAATGAAAGTCTCTTTTGTTTTTTGGTCCAATTTGCAAATGCTTTTTTATCATTATCATTTTATGTTGTTGAGATTCTATTGACCTGCAATTCATCAGCCAAACTGATCAGGCGGAAAAAACTTGGCTAAATTGACTTTTACTTTAGGAGTACTTTTTAGTGGCGGTGGTGGTGGTAATGCACTTTACTTCCTCGTTTATTTCTTCTTAAAAGCAAAATTTTAGTTTGTGCATCGCCGTTGCTGTTAAATTCTCTGTACTGTTTTGTTTTTGTTTCTGTTGCTCTTCTGAGCAGATGAATTCCCTAGATGAAGGCAGCAGCAGCTGCAACCTTCACCTGAGAGAAAGTAGGAAAAGGAAAAAAAAGTTTGACAAATTCTCTACTTTTTACTCCTCTTCTTCCTCTTCCTCTTTTTTCTCTTGCTCTTCATCGCTGCCGGTGACCATGGCCTCTTCACCGGCGTCTTCTGTTCCCATTTTGAGAGAGTTCGCTTCCTATATAACATCACATCACATCACATCACATCACAGTTTCTACCTCTCGAACTCTCGAACTGGAAACATTAATGCAAAGAGAATGTTGAACATCCTCAGCCTGCAAACACAAGAGAGAGAGAGAGAACTCACCGCAAAGCTCTTATCAGTGACTATACTGCAACTATTCTGCTGCTGCTGCTGCTACTGTGTTGTACACTGTGCTTCAAAAGAAAAAAAAATAAGAGAGAGACAATGAAACAAATGCCAAAGCAGAGAAAGGGAAGGAGATTATGTGTGCAAATTAATGGTTTTAAAGTGTGTGTGTGTGTGGCCAGAGAGGAGGTTACAATGTTGGAGGGTGAATTAAAACAAAATAAAATGCTGAAAAACTCCAGGAACTCTTTCTGACTAACACTCACACAAATTTCCTTTTACGACAAGATAAGCTGCCTAAAACGACTGAAAAAATAGAGAAAGGATTGCCGATAAATTGCTGAAGTTGACTTTTTTTCTTCTTTTTCTGTCCTTAATTTTTTGTGCTGATGAAGGTTTTTATTTCAAGAAAAAAATTTGAAGGTTTTTGAAGCTCATAAAATTTACTGTGAAGCTATTGAAGCGTTTAGTTTTAGGGTCGTTTATGGGTCGTTTTAAAAAGTTTGTTTTTTGACGGACAGAACGTTTCAAAAGAGCAAATTAGCAGTTTTCTCTCCTTTAAAATGAAGCACTATAAAAATCATTTAATATATGACGGCTCTTTGTGTGAGTGTGTTGCAGCAGCAGTAGTAGTGCAATGTCCCCATTTAATTTTTTTAATCGTTAAATTGCCATTTCCTTTGTCGCCGTTTTTAGTCAAACCGTTTATTTTATTTTTATATTAGTTTCTTTTGTTGTGCAGAGTTTTCTGCCTGCCAGTTTTGTTTGCTTTCAATCGGAAACAATCACTACGGCAGCAATCAAAAATCACTTTTAGCAGTTTGATTTCTACATTTTTTACAGCAGGTTTTAACAACGCTTTTTCCGATTGATTTTCCATCATTGCTGACCATCATTAAAACAGAAACAGCAAGAAAAAACTTACCTCTGTGATTTTAAATTAAAAGTCAAAAGTGGCAGTCTTGGTGTACCTTTTTTGTCTTTAAGATTTTCCCTGCTGTCGCATTAAGAAAAAGAACAGAAAAAGAAAAGAAAAATAAGAACAAGGAGCACGTAGCATCACCACTACTATTAGCTTGACGCAGGCGCCCAAAGTCCCAAAAATTTAAGAGAATGTTAGAGAGTGTTCAACGAACTTCGGGGCCTTAAAGCTTTGGCTCTTCTCTCCGGCTCTCATCCTCGATTCCATCCCATTCCTGGTGGTACCACATTAGAGAGCAGGAGAGAGAGAGAGAAAAAGAGAGAGAGAGAGAGAGAGAGCATGTGAGAAAGAGAAAGAGACCGGTTGGGCTTTCTTTTTGCCTCCGTGCTGCTTCTGGGGGATTCTAGTTCTGGAAAGGCAAAGACGCATGTGTGCTGAGGATGCTTAGGATTCTGCTGCTGCTGCTGCTGCTGAAAAAAGCGGTCTTGCAGACGGCTCTCTCTCTCTCTCCTTCTTTCTCATTCTGCCAGCATCACTTTTACTTTTCGCGCTCATTTGTTGTCCCAGTGCTGCCGCTGCTACACATTATCGGCGATTCTCTCTCTCTTTTTCTTCTCTTTCTCTTTCTTTAAAAGCCCATAGAGAAATTCTGTATACTCTCTCCTCTAGAGCAGTGTGGCAATAGAATTGGAATTGAGAGAGTGAAGCCAAGTTAGCAGAAAGAGAGAAAGAGAAGCAGAGCTTGCAGTTCTGCCGCTGTCGTCGTCGTCAGTTAGTCAGTCAGTCGCCAAAAGAGAAAGAATCCTTGTGTCTCACTACTTTGTTGCCGCGATTTACTATTGCAAACGACGAAAAAGTACACACTGTTTCTGCACTGTTTTGTGTTGTGCTTTCAACTTTTATTACTGCTGTTGTTTAGCTACCTGGTGGCTGATCTTCTACTGCTTTTTTGATTTTGTGCTGTTTTGTGCCTTGAATTTTTCATTTTTGTCTGATTAATTTACTAAAACACTGATTTTTTGAAATAATTAAACAACTTCAAACAAAATTGTATACAACAAAACATTTTTGTCTGTTTTTATTTATTTTTTACTGTCATTCTCACTTGATCACATTGTCACATCTTTGCACACCTAATCTCTCATTACGACTGTCTCTGCAAAAACTCTTTACTTTTGCACATAAAAAGCTAAATGTGCAGCAACAACAACCAAACAAACAAACAGCCAGAGAAGAAACAAAGAAGCTTAGAAACAGAGTAAAAGCAGCATCGACCTCACAATCTGAACAAATCTGCTTATGCTCGCTAATCGATTTCCGTCGCCGTCGCCGTTGCTGCTTTTTGTTCAAACTGCAGACTTTATTCCTCCTCTTCTATCAACTCAAACAAAAAGCAAAGGAAAAGTCAAAGCTCTCTCTCTACTTTCTCTTTTTCTACTTTTGAAACTGAAGCATTTTAAGATTTTGAGAGCATTTTGAGCCAGAGGACCAGAAGAAGAAGAAGATGGCTTCACTGTATTGATTTTTCGCTTGCCCCCGTCTTCTTTTCTGAGAAATCCTTTTACATTTTTGTTCCACGCCACTCTGCAAATACATTACTCACTTGGAGAATTTTCTTTGAAGAAAGAAAAAGATTGCGCACCTTTCACTTTCATTTTCGTGTTGTCCCTGCCCTGCTCTCTACTCTTTGCTATCTTAATTGAAAGTGCATCAACTCAGGAGTGCATTTGCAGTAGTGCACACAAATTGGTCCTTGCTTGCATAAGTAAAAGTGCACTGCATTGCACAAATTTGCATACAAAGACGAAAACAGCAGCAGCATCCTCTTACCTCGACAACTGATCACCACTGTTGATGAAGACGACAACTACTATGATGATGATCATCACCACCATTTTACCCTTACTGAAAAGATAATAAATAAAGGGAGTTCCATGTTAGCATCAGCAGCACACCATTATCATCAACATCAATGTCGTCGTCGTAATTTGTCCTCACACTGTTTTGCACTTGATGCTATCAGAAAATTGTGTTCAGCAGCATTCATTGCACCATTCAACGAAAAAAAATGCCAATCGGTTAATGCACCACATCTTTTTCTTCTTCTTCTTTGTGGCATTGCCAATTGCCAGTGAGTTAATGCAACGGCAGCAGCAGCAGCAGCAACTCATCAAACAGCAATCTTTGTTCAATTAGAGCTGTTGGGTGGCCAAGAAGGAAAAGCTGCTGCAGCTTGTTTGCTCTCTTCTCTTTCTCAGGAAGGTGCCAAGCTGAGGAAATGCTCCTCTTCTTTTTCCCGTTTTGCTGGTCTTTGTTTACTTGCCAAGAGGAGAAGGAGGAAACCGATGTGCAATATTGACACAGAAGCAGCAGCACACTGGCACACTTTCTCTTTCTTCACTGAGTGTTTGATTGAGTCGCTCAGCTTCCGCTGACCAGTCACTCAGATTGGATTGGTGAATTGGGAAAAATATCCGGAAAATTGCCCACTGCAACAGAAACTGTCAAGAAGAGCTGTCCAATCGGTTTTGAAAAAAATTTGATAAAAACTCGATTGTCAAACTCACTCCACTTCTTTTTGTACATCATTGGCACTCAGATTTTCACTGGCGATCTTTTTCCTCTGCGTCACATCACACAAGTACACACAGTGTTCCAAATTTTCAACTGTACAAAACAACGTTCGCAGCATGAAATGTTAATTACCTAGACACTGAAAGAAGAGGAAAAATAAAAAGGGCAAACATTCTGGGGTGAAAGTATTGCCTTGTTATTCCAGTTCTCGTTGGTTCATTCGCTCTACTGCAAATACTTTTTTTCGGTTGTCCCTTTCCTTTACTTTTGGGTATTGTTTGCTGGGCAGCCCTCGACCTACTATTTTACTACCGAACTACTACCCAAACACACACACACTGGTCGTGAGGTGCTTATTAATTTTTTACTCGCCAAACCAAACCAGCACCAAAAGCAGCAGCCGCAGCAGCACTGCACTGCACTAAGAACAAAACAGTTCGTTGTCATTTTCCTCTGCTCTTTTCATTTTCATCATCATCTCATCTACTTTTTAATGCACTTACCACGTCTTCAGCTCAGTGCCTGTCATCTTTGTCATCTTCTTCTTCTTTGCCGGCACCTTCTTCTTCAAACCACATTTTTTTCTGCTGCCAGTTTTGCTGTCAGTTTTCTTGCGACACCTCTCTCGTACACAACAATTTTTACCATTTGGCACATGACATACACGAACTTGTCATCGTAGTCATGCAAAACAGCAGCAGCAGCAGCAGCAGAACAAAATTGTCAAAAGTTATTTCCCGCTTTTTGTGCTGAAGAAGAAGAAGAGGGGGCAAAATAGTTTCTCATTTCCGTCAAACAGCACAGCTTTGCAACTATGTTTCAACTTCTCTTTCATTCACCTTAATTGAACTGCCTTTCTCTCTCTTCCTGACATCGTTCAAATTAATTTTTAAACGGAACATTTATTCTTTTTCTCTCTTTTTAACCTTAATTAAAGAGAGGGCACACTGCAACATCAAACTAAAGAGCAAAAACACCAAAGAGGAGGACTGAATAGTCGATGGACAACTTTTTTCTGCCGTTACTGTTGTCAGTGTTTGCTAACTGAAAAAAAGGACAAAAAGAAGCAAAAGAAAGAGTTGCGACTAACTAAGAAAAGTGCCCACCACCACCACGACGACGACCACTTCCACATCAAAGCAAGCAGACAGACCATTCATTTAATCCAATAATGTTAATGCACATTTAATGGATGTGAAAGCACAAAGTTCATGACGGACTGAACAGCAGAAGAAAAAGAAGAAAAGGAAGAAGATATACAACCAAATTAATTCAAACCGATTCAGACTGTTTCCGTCTCTGTGCAGTACAGCAGCAGCAGCAGCATCGTAAAGCAATAAAAAAGCAAATTAGTGAAAAGAAACAAAAGCAGATAAAGAATTCAGTGTTTTTAGCTTCTTCTTTTTGCTGCTGCTGATGCTGATGAACATTACAAAAAAGCTGAACTCAAACTGATTATCATTGCAAAATTCATTCGTCCAATTTTTATTTTTCTTCAACTGATCGATATTTTGTTCCTTGTCACTGTTTTGTTCCAATTTTAAATTTGACTTTTCTGCTCTTTTCTGATTATCATCAACACATCTTGTTCTGCACTTTGTCTTAATCACCAGCAGCAACTTTTTTCTTGCAATCGAATATCGATTAGCTTTCAACTCGTCTTCAACTTCTTTTGTTTCAACATTTTCCATCTCAGCTCTTCAACAGCTTTACAACTTTCAATTCTCTCCTTTTCCTCTCATTTGAATCAATGCGCCCAAAAGTTCATCATCATCATCATCATCATCATCATTGATCACTTGCCACATTTCCACTTGACAACTGTCAATTTCTTTCGTTTGCCAATTTTCAACTTTAATTCTTCTGCAACTTTCAATTTTTTTCACTCAAATTCTGAACCAAACAAAAAAAATACAAAATCGGAGAGTTCATTCTGACTTTTGCCCATTTTCAAACATCAGCAACAACAAAACCGATAAATTATTACCCGAGCTTCGGAAAAAACGGCTAAAACAGCGGACAAAAAAGATTTGACTGTCAACGAGGCGCACAAACACACACAAACACATCCACACTGAATCAGACACTAGAATTTTTTTCTACATTCACAATCTCAGTGAGCAGAAAAAAAATTCTTTTTTCTTTCTGTTGTACAAACGCTAGAAGCAGGCCGGGACGCACCCGCTCAATTCATTCTTTTCCTCTTCTTTCTCTTTTCTTATTCGGCGGCAATAACAGTCGTATTCTGCTTTTCTTTTGCTTTTTATTCTTTGATAAGAAGAAGAGACGCCGACAATTGTCAGAGAACTGTCTAGTTCAGAGACAGACGACAGACCGAAAAAAGACGACAGCTAAATTGCTATAAAACTGCTTTGTACTTCCGAGACAGCGAGAAAACAAACGAGAGTGACAGTCGGCACTTGACAAAAGCAGGCTCATTTCAATCATTAAAGACATTTTTGTCTGGCTCTAGAGCAGCAGCACTTTGAATCCTTCTTTTTGGTTTAAAAATCTAAAAAACGGGTGGTTTTTTCTGTGAATGAGCTAAGCCAATCCTTGCAGATTTTGAATAGAATGAAGAAAGTGACACGCTGAACGAATCAATCACTAAAATTACTGCAAATGAAAAAAGTTAGATTCAAATGTGTGTTATAACCGCAATTTTTTTGAGGTCAGTCGCTTTGATGATCGATGATGATCCAATGGTGAAACCAGTTCATTATACAGCCTGATTTTTGTTGTTAAAAAATCTTTTTATTTCTTGCTCTCATTTTTGCGATTTTTTTCAATTTCAGTTGAAAAATAATTGATAAAGCTATTGTTGTTTTTGCTGTGTGAAAATTGTCCAGTGAGTGTCCATTCAAAAGTGCTGCTTTACCAAAAGTTCATTCGTAATTAATTCGTATCCTTTTAGCACACACACACCTGTCTAATCTAGTTAATTGCAGCACTGTCACTTTCACTCTTCATTTGACAAGTTTGTGACCCACCACCACTTTTCCGCTTAACTTTTACACACTTTGTTGCCAAAAAACCTTCTTTTCCCTCTTTTTAAATGTGATATTTTTTGCTTTTTTGATACACAAATTGAAAGTGAAGCGGAACTACTTTTCCATTTTGTTGTCGCTGTCGTTCCCAATGTTCCAACTTTTCTTGCCACTTTAACATTTTTTGCTAAAAAACAGCAAAAAAGTTTTTTGAAGTGGCACTTTTCTCAAATTTTTTATTTCACAGTGAGACAAGTTTTAAACTTTCAGTTTACTATTTTTGATGTACTCTAAATTTTGAGTGTGTGAAAAAGAAAATTTGAGTGCTTGTCCTTGCTAAAAAATTAATTGAAAAAAAAGTTGAAAAAAATTGAAAAACACTTGAAACACAGTCTCAAACACAACTTCTCAGTAAAACATTTCATATCACACAAAAAACTCAGCTACATAAAAATACTCAAAAATTTCCGAGATTTCCAAAACATTTTTCAGCCAAAAACAAACACCAAAAACCAAAACACCAACTAAAAACACACACCCAAAAAACGCCTCAAAAAGTCGATCCAAATGAAAGTGCGTACTAAACTCTCACTTGAGCCGCAATTGAGCTGTTGTTGCCTCTGTTGCACAACATTTGTGAACAACAGTCCAACACCAAAACCACAACAAACACCAACACCAACACCAACACCACAATGTCGCCCCTCCTCCTTCTCTTCTTCATCGTCATTGGCATTCTCCTCTTCTTTGTCTGTCTCTGCAGGTCCATTCCGAAGGTCAGCCAGGACGAGGGCTTTGGGGGCGGCGGCGGAGAGGGCGGTGGCTTCGGCGATGGCCACTGCGCCATCCGGCTGGGCAACGCCGAGGACAATGAGCTGCTGGCGGGGCCGCACACTGACGTGCTGCTCAGCGGCCCGGGCAGTCGCTTTGAGCCGCTCGTCCACCGGCACGACCTCTGTGAACGCGTCACCATCAACATCAGCGGCCTGGTCTTTGAGACGCAGCTGCGGACGTTGCACCAGTTCCCCAACACGCTGCTCGGCGATCCGGCGAAGAGAATACGGTAAGTTTTCTTGATTTTTTATTTATATAGAATATTCTGTTGTAGAATTATGTAAATAAGAAGTAGAGGGAAAGGAAAAAAATTAGCAGTCACAGTGGAAGCAAATTGTGATGCGGATTTTTTCTATTTTTTAATCGTCGTTGTTGTCAGTGGCAATTTGATTATGATTATTTTCTTCTGTACTGTTATTCAGTCGATCAATCTTCATTTAGTGGCAGTTGCAGATTACTTCCTCTCTTTCAAATAGAATCTTCTTGAAAAAAAGATGAGGAGAAAATGAATTAGAATAATGGGGGGTAAAACGATCTGGTCCCAGTGATCTCATCTTTCAACCGTTGGGCTTATTTACTGAAAGGCAGTCAATCAGTCTTCTTCTTTTTTCCTCTCGGTCATTTGCCTAATAGCCCCTTTGATCTTATCATCCAGGGCTGATGATGAAAAGGCTACTTTTTGCCTAATAATTTTATTCAATTTTAGATAACATAAAAACGAGAAGTTTTTTGCAGTAAAATCAGTTTAAACTTGAACTTCAGTGGAGTGCAATAATTAAAATGTACCAAATTAGAATTAGTAGTAATTTCCGCATTGTGATGGCAATTAATTAATTGCAAATAGACAAATTAATCGGAAAAGGGCCATTGGCTGGTTTGCTTTTATTATTCTGTCATTACCTACTCATTTTCTAGGCATTCTTTTGAATGGGGGCCTCCAGAGCACTGACTGCGTGCACAGTAATTTTAATTAATTAAAGCGGAAGGGAACAACAGGAATATCTGCCAAGCAGTGACGGGGAAAAGAGGGGGACAAAAGTGCAGGAACGCGCATTTAAAATGCAGCATGCATAATTTGACCAAGAATATTCTTCTTGGTCGCATATTTAATATGCCAAAGAAAAAGCAGCAGTCGCTCAAGCGTAATGTGACCGGTGATTAATCGAAGTCTGAAGTGGAAAGAGCTGCTGCTGCTGCTGCCGGAAAGTCTGAACAGCGACCAGTGACCAATACTTTTTTGCTTTTGCTTTCTTTAGAGCACATTCTATTTCTTCTTCCTCTTTTTGCTTTTCTTTAGTTGACCCCGGCACATGCAAATAAATGGAGTGCATTTGTTGTTTGTTTGCTCCAGTGAGCACATTTTTCTCCTTTTTGTGAGCGTCAACTCACTGACCCAGTGATTTTGTTGGTGATGTTCATTGCCGATGACAGTTTGCACTTTTTTATTTTTAAAAGCAGATTTTTGTTTGTTTTATTTTTTGACAACTGAAGTAGATCATTGTGGTGCTAAAGATTTGCTTGAAAATGCCGTCGACAACTGATGAGAATAACTTTTTTTGGCAGAAGAGTAAATTAGGCTTCTGTTGTTGTTGTTGTTGTTTACTTTACTTTGCTTGACCAAATGAAGAGGAAATAGATCTTTGGTGCATTTTTGGTCAAGCATCATTGACCTAATAGTGGTACTTGTATTTAGGCTCCTTTTCACATTCAATTTAATTTGCCAGAAACAAGTTTTGCTGCTGTTGTTGTTAAAGTTGAATCTGCTGCAGCTTCATTTACTTATCATATTCAGTTTTTTCGTCGTTGAATCTGGCATCATTATTTTTTCTGCGTCAATGCTCATGTTTTGATGTTGTTGAAATTGAAATGGGAGTGTTCTATTTTTGCATTTGCTGTCAACAAGAAAAATTGCTTATTTTGGCATCATCCTCTGTCAATGTTGTTTTGTTAGTTGAATTAATTTGAATCCCCAATTTATTTCAATTTATCGCGCATATTGGGCCAGAATAATAGGAATGGAAGAAAAAAACAATCTGTCAAATTGAGAAAAACAATTACTCTGTGTATTGGGAATATTCTTCCCTTCTCAATTTCTCCTACAATTGACCATCCAGCTAATTTAGGAAATATCTGCAAAGTCAAAATCTGCTTTTCTATCTATTCTATCTATTCTATCTATTTTCTATCTATTTTTCTCCTTATTGACAGTTTTATAAGCTAGCAGACAAAAACACTATTTTGCCGAAAAAACAATAGTCAGCTAATATTGAAAATATATTAGAAAGAAGAAAAAGAAAAAATAGGAAAATTGCAATCGCTGCCATTTTTAGGATGCTAAAGCAGCAGGGGACACAATTTTTACTTTTGTCTTCTCGAAAGAAAAAAATACGGTAAAAAGTTTTAGTGCAGTGCACCTCAGCACAGTTCTACTTTTATTAGCAGCAGCAACTTGATTTACTGGCATATTGGCAGGAAAAATAGAATATTCTTCTCTCTCTCTCTCACTTTCTGCATAAATCTTAAGCCCCTGTTTATTTGGCAGTAGTGACAACTTTGGCTACTTCTTCTTCCTCCTCTTCTCTTGAAGCTTTTGTCGTTAATTTACATGTTTCAATGTGAGTGAGTGGGTGCAATGAAATCCTATAGCACACATTGAGCACATTGTACCAAATGAAATGGCATTTTTTTGAGTGACTGTACAATTTGATTTGATGCTTCAAATCAGCTGAAAATTTTGAAAGCAAAACTTTGCCATTTAGTTTTAGCAGCATTTTGTAATTTAAAAATTTTTTTAAAGCAGCATTCATTATAAATTGCACCAATGCACAATTTGCGCATCATTAACGCGCAGCAACAGCCAAACTATTACTACTGAGCCATTAATCAACGGAGCAGCTCTAATTAGGCAATTTCATGATGCCAGTTTTTTGCTTCAATTTAAAAAAACAAAATGCTATTAAAGCACACAAACAAAAAATCTACTTGAAAACCCCTTCAAATGATTAGTGTGTTGACTAACTAGTCATTCAGTCAGTCAGGCTTGTACAAATTACCAACCAAAAAAGCCGAGCAGTCAGAAGTAGGCTTGTAAATTGCACAAACGGTGCCACACATTAATTAGCTGTGCAAATACTGCTGCTGAAAATCAAATGCAAATCATTGCTACCACCACTAATTAGTAATAGTAGTAGTAATTGGCAAACAACGAGAAAAAACGGTGTTCTCTGTCAACAAAAGAATTTTCTGAAAAGAGATTTCCTGCTCTGAAAATGAGCACAAAATAGGCACAAAATGAGTACACCGTGAAATCTAATGCATCAACCATTTTAGCTTGATCAAACTCTCTATTCTTTTCATCCATTCATTTACTCGGTTATCGGTCAGTACTCAGACACAAAAAAGAATAAAAGATAGCAAACAAAGTTAGCTGAAGCAAAGTGTACTGTACAGGAACGTACGGTTCTAGTACAAAAAATGTATTTTTTTCTTGTATTTGCTTGCTACACTTTTTCTCCTGTCCTACCTGCCAAAAGTTCTGAACCAATTCATCACAACACACGTCAGTTGCCGCTTTTTTGTTGCTGTTGTCAATTTTTTGTGCACGATTAAGCACCGTTGTTTTTTCTTTTTGTGCTTTCAGTGCATCAACATCAACAGCAGCAGCATATGCAAATGTTCACATCGTTCAAACTGCTTTGTGCTGGCATTTTCCCTATAAAAAACATGTTCCAAGTGCAATCTTTTTTCGCTGCTGCTGCTGTTTTGGATTGATTTAAATATGCCAACAAGAGGAGGAAAAAGGTTGCAGCTATTTGCTGAGATAAGATTTTTTTCTTTTTTCGATTACAGTATTTTTTGTTATATTAAAAAATTGACCAAAATTTTACTAGCTGAAACATTTTTTACAAAATACAAAATAAAATCACAAAGTTACAACTTTTCACATTTGCTCAGGCCCTTGTTTGCATACACTGCTCAAAAAATGATTGGGCTGGAAAGTTGGCAAATATTTGCCCACCAAAGAAAGAGAGAGAGAGAGAGAGAGAGAGAGAGAGAGAGAGAGAGAGAGAGAGA